>OHKU01000104.1_pt1 | contig 44568 bp, 46 predicted proteins | sample 1568911 | NCBI WGS metagenome assembly OHKU01 (sample SAMEA3879574, study PRJEB24766) | human gut metagenome | biome: human-associated habitat; feature: feces | place: USA | collected 1985/1987
ATTTAATACATAAGTAGCTGTATAGAAAGTATCATATATATCATTAGTTAAAGAATTTTGATGATGTACTATTGCATTAGCTCCAAGTAATGATAATTGTATATAAGTTATACAACAACAAGTCAAATCAATATCATCACCAACTAAAATAATTTTATTATTATCTACTTTCCGATTTAACAATTCATTATATGAAGCATACAACAATCTTCCACTTCCACAAGTTGGATCCAAAACGCTTATATATCCTTTGTTATTTAATTCTTGTATCTTATCTTCTTGATCGATTGTTATTTTTGCCATAAGATTGCAAACTGGTAAAGGTGTAAAAAACTGACTTACTTCTTTTTTTAACAATCCTAAATCTATATATACATCTCCAAGAATATCTATTGGTTCTGATGTAGTATTATATTCATTAAATAATGAAGCTAATATTTTAGGAAATTCTTCTTTTTCATTATCTAAATATTTATTTATTATTCTTAAATATTCATTTTCTCTTTTTTCATTAAAATCAGCATTATTAGCGAGTGCATAGGCACAACATATTACAACATCCTTAAATACCTCATCCATTCCATATTTTTGACCAAGTTTTTTTATAGAATTTAAAATAAAGTTTTTATCATATTTTGTTTCATTAGTTTCCATATTTTTTCCTATCATAAAGTTTCAACTTGATTATCGCATCACTGAATGCAACTGTGAAATTTTTAAAAAACAAAATTGAATTATGATCTGTTGTTCCCCAATCTAAAAAGTACAAAAACTCATCTTCATACTCTTCCTTAACAAAATACATATAAAAAGAATCTAGGACATCCGAGATTCTTAATATTAAACTAGGCTGTGGATTTTTAATTCTTCCATCTTCCAGCATTCTTATTGTTTCTATATCTTCTTCAACTAATTTTGCTAACCTTCTTTGTGAATAACCACAAACATATTTTCTTAGATATTTTATTCTATATCCCATATCTTCTTTATACACTTTTATAATCCCCCTTAACATTCATAATTAAAATCACTATATTTCATTTTTTCTTTTATTTCTTCATAAATTCTGTATGAAGATTCTTCAAATCCAAACCAAGCTAATAAATTTTTATTAGAAAAATTCAAAATTAAAGGATCATCATTATCAAAATTTTTTCCAAAAAATTCTTGAATAGATAATCCCGATCCATCTAATAAATTACTAAGCAATTCATTTATATCATCCTTATAGTTATCATAAAACTTATTAGTATAGTCATAATAAATTAAATCAGTTATCATTCCTGATACACAACCATATCTTTGTAAATCTTCCATATCTCTTATAAGTTCATCAGGATTACTATATTTTCTATCTATATAATAATCTAAAACACAATCATTTAGTTCATTACCATTTTTTAATTCTTCTAAATATTCTTCAACCATATAACCTCCTTTTTATCGCTTATAATTAAAATCAACATATTCCAAGACGTCTGCTTGTTCTCCATTAATCTTTAATCCAACGTGCAAATGTGAGCCTGTGCTAAGTCCAGTTGTAGAAATATTTCCTAATAATACACCTTCTTTAATTGGAGTTCCAATTCTATACATCAAAGGCACACTGTTTGACTTGATATGATGATAAGTTATTTCCATTCCATTATTACAAGCAACTGTTACATAATTTCCTACTGAATTACCAGAGTCTTTGTATGGCAAATCATTAAATTGTGTATTTACAATATTTTTAATTGTCCCTTCACACATGTTATAAAATGGTAATCCTAATCTTGCACCAAAATCCCAACCACTATGAAAGTTTACTCTATCTTGTTCTTTTTCTGATAATCCTAAATCAACATCTCTCATTTCAAATACCATTGATGTAACCACAAAAGAATCCTTTAATGGAAAAACAAAAGGTAAATATGGATAATCTTCAGAATATTCTTGTGAAGTGGTAATATCTACATTATCCACTTCACAAAGATTCAATTTTTCTATATACACACCATTACTATTGGTATCACTTTCTATTGTATATTCTGGTATATTAGAATCCATTTTTATTTGCTTACATATTGTTTTGATTGGTATCATCTGTTTCTTTTCTGAATTCAAATTATTCAAATAAGCTTGTTCCCATTCTTGGTATGAAAGTGTAGTTGTATCTAAAGTATTATGTATTCTTTGAAGATAAAATACTAATCTTTCAAGAGACACATAACCATCATTAATTAAATGACTATTTAAAAGAGTTCTATACCTTTCTGTATAAATGTAATTATTTGCAACTGTAACAGAACCTCTTTTTTCTTCAGATTGTTTTTTCAAATTTTCATAACCAATCACTGTTCCTGTTGCTGTTGAAATTATACCTATAATTATAACCACAAACATAACAATTCCTACTATAATCATAGATAATTTAAACTTTAATAAATTTTTAAGCATAATTTCCTTTATTTAATACACTATCATCATCACTTTCACCCATGTAATATGTTTGAAGTGGTGTTGCAAAAACATTAACTCTTAATCTATTTTTGTTAGTTATATTAAGTAAAAATTGTCCTTGATTTGCTCTACTTAAAAATGCTTTTTGTGTTTCTGTTAATGGTGTATTAGAATACAGTTTTTCTACTGCTTCTACATCACTATCTTTTAACATACCTGTTACCTGATATTGACAATTATTAAATATTGCAGAAGCATGTCTTAAAATATTAGTTCTAGTAGTAAAATCAGTTGGTTGTTGGCTAGCTACTACTATACCTAATTTATATTTTCTTGCTCTTCTATTTAATTGATCAAAATATTTTAATAACGTAGGATTATCTTCATCAATATAATTATGAAATTCATCCAATACAATCAACATTTTTTGTTCTTTATTTAATTTTTCATTTTTCTTTTTATTATCTACAATTTCATTGCTTAAATAAGTAAGTAAGTTTATCATTTGAGTATTTATTAATCTTCTACTAGAGTTAAATAATAATTCCTGTAAATTAAAAACGATAAGATTATTGTTTAAATCTATCGTAGTAATTCCATTAAATAAATTTGCATCTTGACCTATTACCATTCTTTTTAATAACACTTCAATATTTACAAGTATTTTAAGTAAATCCTTGTTATCACAAGTTTTTTGCATTTCTAACAAATAAGCATACAAATCTGAAAATATCGGATAATCTTTAGGTGTCATTTTTTCGTATTCTTCTAATGTAGTATTTTTGGAAATACCTCTTGAGTTATAAAATTTTTCAACTATATCCAATAGAACTACTAATTCTTTTTCAGTAATATCTTCAAATGCTGTTGAAAAGAAGTTTTCTAAAAACCCTAAATGTTTACCTAATATTGAAGTTTCCTCATCTTCATCTGTCATAATATATCTAATTTGAAGTGGATTAATCAAACTTTTACTAGACAAGTCGATATGTTCTCCACCACATCTTTCGCATAACTTTTGTAGTTCGTTTTCTATATCAAACAAGAACAATTTTGTTCCTCTTGCAAATTCGTTAGTTGTAAGTAATTTTAGTAAATAACTTTTACCACTACCACTTGTACCTATAACTCCAATATTATGGCTTGTTCTATTTTTATTTAAATAAAATGGATCAAAAAAGATTGGTAGTCCATAAGCAGAATCTTCTCCTATTAGCCAACCAGTTGAATCATTATGATAATTTTCGGTAAAGAAAAATGTAGATGCCAATGTTAAAGTCGGTAAATACATAGCATAATCTTTAAAACCTTTAGTAGTTAAATCATAAGCTTGCCATGCTTCCATTTGCCTCATTCTTGGAACTTCAACTTTAATTTGATAAAGTTCTGCATTTCTTTTGATTTCCTTTACCAATTCTTCTCTAGTTTTCTTATCACCACTTATTGCTAAAACAATAGATACATCTTTTATCTTCTCATCATTAGATGAAATTTGTTCAATTAGTAATTTATAATTACCCATCAAGTTTTGCATTTCAGTAACATCACTTAAATTTTTTGATGAATTATAATCAGCAAGCACTGCCTTAAAACTACTATTAAGCACATTCAAAAGTTTTCCTTGTTCTATTGAATCATTAATAGTAACTGATGCCTTTATATTAGGTAAATTAATTATTCTATCTAAGAAACCATGTTCAATAAATAGTGGATAATTTTTAATAGAAAGTAACTGTACCTCTTCATCATCAAATTTTAATGTTGATATTCCCTCATTTATTTTTATTGGTGTTATCAAATCTATAAAATCATAGTATATAATTTGATCTAAATTATTATTTGAAAAATACATATTACAAAAAATTTTTATTAAATTCTTCTTATTAGTAATTTGCTCTAATTCAAGTTTTGGAATAACGCCATTACAAGCGAGTTCAAACTCTTCTTTATTCTTTTCTAAAGCTTCTTTATTTTTAGATATTATTGCTAAATAATAAGAACTAGCAGAAGTCATATTTTCACTTTCTATTGCCTCTATAAAATTATGATTATTAATTAAAATGTTTTTTCTAACTTCATTATCTGTTTCATCAATTAATTTTAAATAATTCTCTTTATTAACATTCAAATTAATCTTTTCATCAAACTTATATGCCTTAATAGTAAATGGTAACCTGTATAATTTAGACAAAATATGAAAAAATGTATTTTGTTCTTTATCACTAGTTAATGATAAGTCAATCGGATTAGCACTATACATAAGTGCATATCCACCATTTTTTAATGTAATAATACCATTATCACTTATATCTTTAATGTTTGTAAAACATTGTGAATTTTGAATTTTCTTTTTCAAAATCCCTTTTGATAAATAAATATCTTTTTTATTCTTCTTTATTTTATTTATCCTTTTTTCTATTTTTTTATTTTTGTATTCTTTAATTTTATCTAATAATTTATTTATAAAAACCAACCCCCTAACTTTAGTCTTTATAAAAATAGTAATTTCTATTTTTAAACATAAACTTTGTAAATAAACCAAATAATTTATACATTCTATTACACTTACTAAAATCCATAGGAATTAATGCTAATACTCCAATAGATATAACAATTATTGCAAGAGTATATAAATGTAATAAAAAAAGAATTGTAAAGATTAGACCAAATATTGATCCTATAATTATATCTTCCAACTCTAAATTAAATAGTCCTAAATTTCTTTTTATACTCTGTAGTGTGATGTACAACCAAATTCCCCCTTTTTATATACTATCTTTTTCATTATCATAATCCATAATATTAGGACGACTTCTATATCTATGACTATGTGGGTTTCCTATATTTCTTATACTATCAAAAGCACCGCCAAAGCCTGACTTGATATTATTAATACCTTGTTGTGCTAATGATACACCACCTTTAATATAATCAACATTATATTTATCATTAGAAAAATCCCATTTTTTTGCAGCATCTGCTATATTACTTTCACCTTTAGCATCCAACATTCTTCCATAAGCTCTTGCTAATGGATTTTTACTATCTTGCATCATTTGACCTTTCATCATTTGTGCCAAACCTTTACCAACTTGATTATTAAAACCTTTTGATAATCTTGCATTTGCTTTTGGATTAACACTTGCAAGACCATGTCTCATTCCATTTAAAGCTTGAAAACCGCCTTTAGCAAGCTGTCCTATACCCTTACCTGCTTTTACTCCACCAATGGTAGTATTTTTCATTGCTCCTAAAGTTCCAGCCATAAGTGTTCCTCCAGCAGCTATTCCTCCTGTTAAACCTCTCATAGCCATAATCATATCTCTACCAGAGTTAGCAGATACATTATCACCAATAAAACGATTTAAAGAAGTACAACCTGTCATAAGCATCATTGCACAACCTAAATATAAAATTGATTGAGCAACTGTTTTTGTAAAATAATCTAAACTATTTATTTCTACACTATTTTGAATTGCATTAAACATTATAGAAGTTAAACCAATTAATAACATCATTGCACCTGCTTGCAAAACTAATGATGCTAATTGTTGATATAAAGCCGATCGTTGTTCCTTTCTACCAACTGATGTGGCAATTACAAGTGGTGAGATTGTCATTAAAAATGCTAATTCTAATTGCCTTCTACCTAACATTAAAACAGCAAACCCAACACTAAATAAAAATATAATTCCTATTACTATTCCAAATAAAAAGTTATAGGAGAAAGCATAATCTTGTCCATCATTCCATAACCCCTTTTTATAGATTGTGCAACGATATGAAAAAGCTCCCGAATCTGATACATCACTAGCTGTAATAGTATCATTTCTAATCAATTTTTCAAAATCTTCCATAGTGTTTGCTTTGCTTGTATCAGCATAGCCATCCAAATATTCTTTTATATCTTTAACGTTTTCTTTATCTACTTTTTCTCCATCTTTAACCATATAACAGGATTCATTTATACTTAAATAAGCACTTTTCATTTTATCACCTATCGTTGATTGTTCTGTATTAAAATTATTATAAATGGAGTTTGATAAATTAATTCCTAAACTGATGCTAGTATTGAAAATCAAGTATATACTAAATATTAAAAAACCACATTTGATTATTTCTTTAGCAATCTCAAATAATGGTTGTTCATTATTATCCGCATCTAATATTCTAAATGATATTTTCCAAACAGAAAATAGTAATAATACGACAAAAGATAATATAAAAAAGGCATTGAATATTTTTGTAAATGGTGAATTTTCTATATTTTCCAACATCTTAATAAAATTTAAGCTATTTATTTTTTGTGCTACATTATAAAGAGTATCAATTGTTGAAAATATAATATTAACTATCCCTATTCCTATGCCTCTTAATATATCTAAAACGCCATATTTAATATCACTACTTATACTTAATATCTGAAACATATTACCCCAATATATCAATAACAAAATTAATAATTGAAGGAACTAATATTAAAAGTGCTACTCCCCCTAGTGTATAAAGAATAGTTTTTTTCCTTCTTTGTTTCGTTTCATCATCTCCAATTATAAATTGAATTACAAAAACAACTAAAGCAATAAATGACAAAACTATACCAAATATCTGAACTTTAGTAGCTAAACTTTTAATTATCGCTCCAAGACTTTCAATAGTTACATTACCACCTTCTATTTTTTCAACAGCATATACATTAGTTGTTAGAAAAAAAGATGATATTAAACTCATAACTATTGTCATAACTTTTATACCATTTTTTTTAATATCATTTATAATAGATACAATCTTTTTATTCTTTTTTATATCAACCAACCCCTTCTTATAATACTTTTTCTTCTTTTGTCAAATCATTAAAATAATTAAGTATTAATTTTAAATTATCATGTATTAACCCATCTTTTTCCTTTTTTATTCTTTCTTCTAAACTAGCAATTAAACCATCTTGATTCTTTCCAAACAAATAAACATCATCATACAAAGTACATGCTGTATTATTATCAACTATAATATAAGCAATACCATCTGATAATTCACTTTCACTTCGTTCTTCTGCATCTTGTTCTTTAGTTAGTTTATCAAGTGATTTTAAAGTATATCTACCTGCTGGGATATTAACATCACTAGTTCGTAAAACTACTGCCACTATATCCAATTCCAACTCATTCACCTCTCTATCATATATAAAATATAGATTTCTTGCTTCTTTTTCACTTAACTTTAAATAGTCATATTTTGATATTTTTGAGATAGACTTAAAAACTGACACTTTATCAGTATCAGTTTTTAAATACAATTCTAGTTCTCCATTTTTGTTATTACCATAATATTTAAAATCAATATTATACATATCATAAATATCAAGTAATTTATTTAATGAATATTCTTTGTTCTTATCTATCATTATTTTTCCATTTCATCAGAAGTTTCTTTTTCTTCCTTTGAATTTGAAAGTGAATAAGCTAAATGCTTATAAGTTGTTACTACTGGATTGAAAGCTTTAATAGGTTCTTCCTCAGTACCATAATTTTTAATAGTATTATACCCATTTAAATATATTAACGAACCTTGTTTACTAATATTGCATATTTTCTCGGCATTTTTATCCCATAAAGTAAAGTCTAGAAAATCTACTATCTTTTCGCCTTCTTTAGTTTTATAATCCCTTTCACACGCTACACATACATTAGTAACTTTTGTTCCATCTTTCGTTTCTCTTAATATAGGATCTTTTGTAAGTCTCCCTATTACTGTAAATTTATTTTCGCTATTCATAAGTTCCCCCTTTTAATATTTTATTTCTTTTTTCTTTTATCTCTTGAAAGTAAAACTAACACAATACCTAATCCACATAATGAAACTGGTATTAATATTTTGTAATCATTAGCAAATGTATTTGGTACATCAATAACAATTTTTTCATTTGATAAAGTATCTTTTACTATATCTCCATTGTTTAAAATCTCAAATTCATGAATCTCATCATTTAATATGTATCCTTCTGGTGCCTCTATTTCAACAAACTTATATTTTTTACCGCTTTCCAAACCTTTTACATAAAGTTTTCCTAACTTATCAGTTCTTCCACTATAAATTAAAATATCATCTTCTGTATAGATTTCAATCAAAGCCCCTTCAACAGGTTCACCAGTAGATAAATCAACTTTAGATAATTCAAAATCCCCTTTTGCTAAATAATTTTTTTGATTTATTATTAGTTTAATTGTATCAGTATATTGATCTTTGTATTTTATTTCAAAACAATATGGTTTACTATTTAATACATGGTTTCCAACTGTCTTAGTTTCAATTAAACAATATTTACCTAAATATAGATTAGTCAATTTAAAATATCCATCTTTTGTAACAAAAGATTTTATTAATTGTTTATCTTTGTAAATTAATGTACCATCTCCAGAATAAATATCACCATCAGCAATTAAGTCATAATGTACTCCATCTAGTTCTATTTCTTCATACCTAAATGTTCCATTTTCTATAACTAGTTTTTCACCAACCTTTTTAATCTCAACTTCTCCCTTAACCTCTTTGTTTTCAAATTGAACTTCTAGCATAAGTCCAAATTCATCATCTTGAATAAATTTACTATTTTCATCAATACTGAATTTTAGTGGTACACTATTCCAAACATATCCAGGAATACTTTGCTCTTCCAATTCTTCTATTTGATAATTTCCATGTCCTAAAACATAAGGAGTTATAAACATGCCATCTTTTGTTTCAAAAACACAGATTTTTTCTTGACCTGGATATGTAACGTTTTGACACACATATTCTCCTGTATCAAGATTTTTAATTCTAAATTTAATTCCATCTCTAACTAATATTTTTCGTGATTCACTATCAACTTTTATTAGCTTTAATTTTGCTCTAATTTCAGCGTTAGAAATTATTTTAGTTATATCTTCATCTGAATCATTATTAATCACTATTTCAAAGTCCTTAACTTTCTCAAATCCTGATGTTGAAGATACTTGTTTAAATATCCATTTACCATAAGGTAACTTAACAGATACAAAACCCTTTTCATCAGTTTTAATTGTTTTATAATACTCTCCAGTTGACTTCAAATATATTTCAAACGAAACATTAGGTTCACCCTTTAATATTGTCGTAGAACCATCTGCAAATACTTTATAAATATTTACTGTTTTTTCTATAACGTCCTCATAAACATCCATCTCTATATCAAGATTATCTCTATCAATTTTAAATCTATATTCTGTTTTATCAAGTAAATATCCTTCACTTGCTGTTTTTTCTCGTAATATATATATTTTATTTGGTGATAAAATTTTATCTGTTTTAGCACTAAAAGAATCATCTATAATCAAATCTGTTATAAAATTATAGTTTTCATCAAGCAATTCATAAACAGCATTTTTAAATGTTGCATCTCCTTGTGGTTTGCTTAATTTAGTATCTAGATCCTTTTTATTAATTTTTAATGAACCACCAACAACATTTAGTTTAACTCTTACCAAGACTGGATCATCAACTCCAAACATTCCCATCTTTTGCGAAGCGGCATCTTTACCAACAAAAATAATGGTAGGATCTTGTGTATATGTTTTTTTCTTTAGCACAACAGTAATATTTCCGACAACATTCGGTGTAACTGATAAAGTATTTCCATTAATAGATACACTAGCATCTGAACTTTTTACTACATCAAAATTTGATAATATACCTTTTGTATCAGTAAAAGTTGTTGTTTCTCCTATTACTGCGTCTTTAGTATCACTGTCAAATGTAGGAACCTCATAATGTGTACTTGCTAATTTTAAAATTTCATTTCTTTCAGCATTTAAATTTATGAAATTTCCATTTCCATATTTTTCTGTCCAAAACTCAATTATTTGCCCACCAGTAGCTTCCCAAATTAATGATTGAGCTGCTGCTCTATATCTTAAATTTCCATGTCCAGGATAATTATATCCATAATATCCATATAATTGAATTTTTCTATTAACTTCATCAGAATAAGGAGAATTAATCCAACCGATTGCTCCTTCATAATCAGAAGTTGTAATATTAACTCCTGGTTCTATACAATAAGCAGTTTTTCCATCTAAATCATACAAATTCCATTGTGCGGACATATAAGGTTTTCCACCACCACGTCTTGTATAATACCAATTATCAACTGGTGTTTGAGTTAATGTAGCTGCTGATACTTCTGTATAACCAGCAAGCATAAAAAAGACACTAACAAAAAACATTAGTGCCAACTTATATTTATTTTTCAATTTTTATTTTCCCCCTTTAAAAAACACAACCTTTTCAGTTGTGCCATCATATATTTAATTATTATAAAAGAATTTTCCATCTCCATAAGTTAAAAGAACTCTATAACCTACTATTTGTCCTTTATAAACAAAACTCTTGCAAGAAGCAGAGACCATATCATGTTCATCATCTAAATATTTTAATTGAATATCAGGTAATGCCTTTTGACATTCCTCTCTTGTAAAAAACTCACAAGTAGATTTTATTCTTTTGTATTCTTCATCTTGAGTTGGATCATCATTCTTTTTTGTATCTTCTTCTGAAACTTCAATTATAGTTGAACTTTTATCATCAATTTTATTATTAGTATCATCTGTTTTATTGCCAACTTCTTGTTTACTATTAAGATCATTATTACTTTTAGTTTCATTAGAAGAATTATTATTTTTATATTCTTCAACTTGATTCTCATTAGTTATAACATCATTATCAATAGGTAATTCATCTTCAGAATTAATTATTTCATCTTCATTTAATGTCTCATTAGTTTTTTCTATAATTTGTGTTTTTTCATTTTTAGATACATTATTTTCTTTATCCCTTGTTTTAAAAATAAACAATGTTGTACCACCCACTACTATAAGTACAATTAATATTACAATAGACACAAGAGGTATTATCTTCTTTCTTTTCATAAGAAATCCCTCCTTTTGTTAAAATAATTTTAACACGGATTTCAAAAAAAGTCAGCACCTAAGACATATTTTGCAAATTAATAATTGGCACTTCTTGTAAAGGTGTTGCATAAATACCAAGTTTTTGTTGAGTTTCACAGATTCTATTATAAAGTAAATTAATATATGTAACTAAACTTTGGTATCTTTGAACTGAAATATCTAAATCAGCTAGTAGTCTAAAATATTCTGATGTACCAGATAATCCAAGTTCTGTAGATCTTCTCACCACACTATCCTTCGTATCGTGTGATAATGATATTTTAATTTGTTCCATTTGATCACCTCACTTTCTTAATCTTATTTAAGTTTTTTTTACGAGATCACTTTAAACTCAATAAAAAAAGTATAGTCATTTCACTATACTGATTTTAAATTTCTTTTGTGTATCCCATAGCACCAGCCATCTTCACAACACAACTATCTTTAATTTGATAAAATGAAGTTCTTGTAGCACCTGTTTGTCTCATAAACTCCGCTTGTGATTCCTTATAATACAAACATATTAAGAAATATTTAAATTCTAGTTTGCTTAAAAACTTTAGTGAAGAGGTTATTTCACTATACAATTCCCTAATTTGTTCTTCTTGTGTAATTTTCTTTGTTACATAATCTCCTACTTTATCAACTTTTCTCGGAACAAAACATTCATACCTAACTTCATAATTACAAGTTATCGTTGGTTTTTTAATGTTTGGAAAATTAAGTTGAGCTTTAATAAACTTATCAATTTCCTTTGTAACTTTTTCATAGCAATATTCAGTATCATATTTTAGTAAATCATTTTTTGATAATAAAGGATTATCAATATATATGTCATCAATCTTAAACTCTAAAACTATTGGTTCAACCATAGCAACCCCCTATAAATCCTAAATTAAGAAAAAAGAGGGAAATTAGCCCTAAGGCATTTCTCTCTTTCAATAAAAATATTCACTAAATAAGACACTAAAAAATCACAACTTGCTTTTACTTGTGTTAGAATAAAGTAATTGTTTGTTCCCTTTCTTGATAATAATCTTTTCATTTGTTTCACCACCTAAACTTATTTCCTAATAATAAGCCGCTTTAGAAACCTCTCGCTTTTTTAATTAGGGGATTTACTCTACTACTTTTATTAGGATTTGTCAAGCATTTTTTATCATTTTTTTGTAATTGCACCAAAAAAGCCCTAAAACACATTTTTTTAGAGCAAAAACAATATTAAATTAATAAAAACTTAAAGAAAGTAATATCTCTTTGGACATACTTTTTTCAAGTTTACTCTATTATACTACTTGACGTGTAGAAAGCAAGTCTTTTTCGTGTCAAATTCATGTTATTTCATGTCAAATTTGGTTTTTTTCGTGTTATTTCGTTATTTTGTCAATTCTACTATACTATTAAGCAGATCTTCTGCGTTATCAGAACTAAAAATTATTTCATGTAGTTTATCATATTCAAGTGTTGCACTATCTAATGATTTATTAGTAGAATATAACAAATCGTAAAATGTATAAAGTTTCTTTTCTTTATCATCATATATTTCTAAAATCAAAGATGTATCATAATGTTGTTCCATTATATCGTTAGGAGTATTAACCACATCTTCTATTACTTTTGGATAAGCTAAATTAAACATTACTATATTTAATCTAACATTATCTACTGTTCTACTTTCTCTTTCTAATATTCTATCATTTTTATTTTCAACTGGTGGAATTATGCCATTAGAAGATTCAACTTCATACTTTAAATTATTGTTAGACAAAAAAAGATTTAGATAAAAATTCATATAAAACTTCCTCTCTCGATTGGTCTATTATTATACACCTATTTTTTATTTTAAACAATATTTTTGAGTAAAAAAATATATGATAATATTTCACAAAAACATCATACAAGTTAACAAAATAACATTTCAAGCTTATTTTTATACATTTTACGTAAATTTTGCGACTTTTCTATATATAAATGTTATAATATATAGTCAGGAGGAAAAATATGCAAAAATTCACAGATGTAATTATGGAATTTGTGAATAAAATGGGGTATTTGAGTAGTAAAGATATTGAAGGTATTATTTTTTACGGTAGCAATCAAACTGGATTTGGCAATCAGTTTTCTGATATTGATTTGCATATTATATTTAATAATAACTTAGAAGAAGAAATAAGAGGTTCAGCACTTATAAATGGTATTAGAATTGAATACTTTGAAAAAAGATTAGAAAGCATGTATTCAAAAACCTTAAACGAGTTTAAAAATCAAGGAAATGCTGTAGTATCTATGATAGTGTATGGTGATATTATTTTAGATAAAAATGGTAAAATTAAAACATTGCAAGATTATATTAAAGCTATACATTCTTTGCCTATGCCATGTCTATCTGAAGAAGAAGCTAAAGAACAGCTGGCAATAATTAATAATTTCTTTGATGATTTAAAAAATCTAATAGAGCAAAATGACATTTATGCAAACCATGCATATCACTTAGCTTTAGAGAGAATTAAAGACTTTTACTTTTCTTATTATGGACTACCAGGAGTATCAAGAACAAAAGCACTTAAAACCATGTTAAATGATGATTATAGACACGCAATAAAGAAAGAAAACCCACCAGCAGAATTTATTGAATTATATTTAAGTTGCTTGGATGAAAATCAAACTCTTCCAAATAAGTTGATCTCATTAGAAAGATTATATAATTATTCAACTAGGGAAATAGACTTTGATAAATACAATCATAGAATTGTTCTTTCAAAAAAAAGATAAAATTAGATTAATGCTAAATAAGCATTAATCTTTTTATATGTCAAAATTCTTTATTTTTATTTATCTTATATATTGTAATAAGTGCTAATATTCCCCTAATTATCGCATATATAACATAAATAATCACAAGCACGGCTAATACCACAAAAAGTATAACCTTAAATTTTTCATTCATATCTGCCATAATAAATTCCTCAATCTACTATTTTCATGCCTAATATTTTTTTCTTTGCTTTTATTTTTTCTTCAATTTTATCTTTTTGTTTATTCATTTTTGAAAGCATATCTAAATTTTCATCTGTTTGTTCGTGCATCATTCTTACGGTTCTTTCAAATGACTTCCAATCAAAATTTTTTTCATCCTTGCGTCTTAAACAAAATATTAATATTACAATTCCAGATAATGCTATTACTATAAAAAATGCGATTTCTATTTTAGCAATTATTTCCTGTTCCATACAAATAGCCTCCTAAAAAATACTAGAATATTTAAAACTACTAACTCTAATCTTTTCTTAAAAAGAACTTTCTTCATTTTTTTAACCATATCCATATATAAGAAATAATCTATTTCATAATAAAGGGTATATTTAAAAAACTCTCTTTTGTTCCATTTTTTTCTTTCATCAATAATAACAACAATTGCATATATTAAAATTAATATTATTGCAATAATTAATAGAACTATACTTTCTATTAAATCTTTATTCACACTAACCACCGACCTTAAATGACATAACAAATATAAATTATTTTTCTAGAATCTTAATATTTCTATCAAATTTAGTATTATCACTTTCACATTCGCTTAGATATACAGAAAAAACATCACTTTTATTATCTAGATTTTCAATAACATAATTCCCTTCATTATCATAATAATATATCTCTTCTTTATCAAATTTTTGATATAAAACTTTTTTAAATGTAATTCCAAATCTTAAAAATGATAATAAATCATAATAACTAATTAATTCATCATTATCATCATCAAGTTTACCATCATTTGCAATCGCAGTTTTAAGTTTATTAATTATACTAACCTCTTCACCAATATTTTCGTATTGCTTAAATAATTCTTGTTCAATTTTTTCAAGTTCTTCATTAACTTGTTTCTTTTGAAATTTAAATAAACAGTTATCAAATTCTTTAAATAATTCTTTTCTTCTTTCTTCTAAAAACTTTACCTGACTTTCCATCACTCTTAACCAAGCATTTGAATCTTCTATTTGATACCGAATAAACAAATCGATAACTCTTTTTGATAATTTCATATCTTCATTTTCACTATTTTTGCTTACTTCAATACTACTTTTTTTCTTTGTTTTCATTTATAAAACGCTCCTCCTAATACATCTATATAATATTATAACACATTTTTCTCGATATGCCCCACAAAATCGTTATTTCCCACATTTTTGTTAGACAATTAGATTGTAAGGTGGTAATTATGAAATTTGAAAAAATGAAAGAAATAAGAGAAGAAAAAGAAATGAAACAAAGAGAAATAGCAGAAATTTTAGATGTTGATCGCTCTACCTATGCTGGATGGGAGACTGGAAAAGATACTATTCCATTAAGAAAACTTTTTGAATTAAGTAATTATTATAAATTAAGTATTGATTATATAACAGGACTTAAAAAAAGAAATAATTATAATTTCTCATCAAATAAAATAGACCCAATCATTGTAGGACAGAATTTAAAAGATTTTAGAAAAAGAAACGGTCTAAAGCAAAAAGAAATATTTGAAATGTTAAATATTACATCTTCAAGTTATTCAGTATACGAAACAGGTAAGGTACTAATTCAAACATCATTTATTTATGAAATAGCAAAAAAATATAATTTATCAATAGATGGCATTTTAAAAAGCAACGATTAGTTGCTTTTTAAAAATAATTACTTTATGGATAAAGTCACTTTAAGAAAGTATTTCCACCTAATCCTGTCAAGAAATTTTTTTAGTTATTATTGTATATATCTCTAGTATAAACTTTGTTTAAATCATCAACTAAATTTTGATCCAATCTATTAGCTATAATAATGTCAGATGCATTTTTAAACTTATTAAGATCATTAACAACTACACAATCATCAAATTGTTCTTTATCTAAAGTAGGCTCATATATTATAATATTAACATTACTTTGTTTTAAATTCTTTATAATATCTTGTATAGCACTAGATCTAAAATTGTCAGACTCTGTTTTCATAATCAATCTATAAACGCCCACTATTTTTGGATTTTTTTTTAGAATCATATCAGTAATATGTTTTTTTCTGGTTTTATTTGATTTAACTATTGCTTCTATTAAATTTTGAGGTACATTATCATAATTTACTAGTAATTGCTTAGTATCCTTAGGTAAACAATAACCACCATACCCAAAAGAAGGATTATTATAATGACTTCCTATTCTTGGATCTAAACAAATTCCCTCAATAATATCCTTTGTATTTAATCCTTTTAATTCGGCATAAGTATCTAATTCGTTGAAATAAGATACTCTTAAAGCTAAATAGGTATTAGCAAATAATTTAACTGCTTCAGCTTCAGTACTGTTCATAAATAAAACGGGTGTATTTTCATCTAATGAGCAGTCTTTTAAAAGATTAGCAAATATTTCTGCTCTTTTACTTTTCTCACCAACAATTATCCTAGATGGATGTAAATTATCATATAAAGCCTTCCCTTCTCTTAAAAATTCTGGAGAAAACATAATATTATTTATGTTATATTTCTTTTTTATATTTTCAATAAATCCAACTGGTATAGTAGATTTTACAACCATAGTTGTATCTATGTTCATTAAAATTACCTTTTGAATTATATCTTCAACACTTGAAGTATCAAAAAATCTATTTTCATCATCATAATTAGTTGGTGTACTAATAACAATAAAATCGGCATTTGAAAATGCTTCTTTATAATCTAGAGTTGCCTTTAAATTTAAATGTTTTTCTTTAAAATATTTTTCAATTTCTTCATCTTTAATAGGTGAAATTTTATTATTAATTTTTTCTATTTTCTCTGGTACAACATCTAATGCTACCACTTCATTTTTTTGACTTAATAATGTTGCTATTGATAATCCAACATATCCTATTCCTGCAACTGCTATTTTCATTTTAAAGTTTACCTCCCTTTTTTAGAATATCTAAGCATTTATTACAATTATCTAAATAACTATTATCATATATTGAAATTGCAAAATAATCTAAATAAGACAAGTACCATTGTTCTTCATAAAAGTATTGTTCCGCTCTATCTTTCAAATCATTCTTATTAATATTTTTTAAAAATTGGCAATAATAACTATTAGAACCAACAATGTCATCAACATAACACATATTTAAATTAAAATAATAGTTAGCGACATGATAGAAGAAACATTGTAAATATAATTCATTTTCCTTGCAAAGATTAAATGTATAACTATCATTTAATCTGATTGCAATATCAAATAAATTTTCTAATTTTTCTAAGTTTAAATTTTTTACAATATTTAAATATAATTTTTTAGCTTTTTGCAAATTTCCTAAAAAATAATTATAATCAGCCTCTTCCAATTTCGTATTATAATTTACATCTTTTATCATAATTGGTAATTTAGTATAATCATGATTATTTTGATATTCAAATAATATTCTAGAAGAAAAATCTTGATTCATATAATTAATTCTATTTTCTTTCGATATATAATCAAACATTCTTTTCTCATTTTTCTTTCCATCTTCCCATTGACTTTTCATTCTTATTGGATGATAAATATGTAAACAATGTGCAGAAGGAACAGGAATTATTTTTATATTTTGTTCCAAACATAAAGAGATAAATGATGTATCATCGCATCCCCATCCTACTAAAAATTCAGCAAAACCTCCAACTTTGTAAAAATTTTCTCTACTAACAGAAAATAGAAAACCATACACCATTCTATATAATTGCCAGCAGTCATAAATTGCTTTTATGTTATTACTCACCCAAATATTTTTTTTGCATGAATATAGTTGCAAAAAATTTGTTTCTAACATCATGTTAGACCCCCAACTACCAATGAAGTCATAAATAAATCTATTATCTTTCCAAAAACTTGGCTTAAATTCTTGAACATAATGTACTATATCTTCAACTTTTTCTGGAACATTATCAATATCTTCTCTAAAACCAAAAAATACTGCTTCATTCAAGAAATCTTGTTGTCTTTTAACAATTTCATCAATGGTGTATGGAAATAATAATATGTCTGCGTCGCAAAAAATTATAATATCACCTTTAGATTTTGAAACTCCCATATTAATACCCTGTGCTCTGCCCAAATGTATTTGTTTTATAAATTTTAATTCAAAATTAAATGTATTTGTTTTAATCATGTTAACAGTATCATCAACACTTCCATCATCTACCACAATTACTTCAAGTTTATCATTAAAATTATTACATATATAAGTGTTTTCTATTGTTTTTAATGTAAACAATAAAGTTTTAGAACAATTCCAGCTAGAAATAATTATACTTACTTTATATTTACATTCTTTCATAAAATGATTATTAATAGAACCATAAGGATCCTTATTAATAGACTCATTATGTTTTTTTTCATATTCTTTTTGAATATTTATATAATCATTTACAAAACCATTAATTTTTTTACAAGTATCAAATTTTATTATTTTTCCCATTGTACTGTGCCCTCAATTGGATCATCTGTCTCGTTTGAATATCCGCCTAAATAATACTTAACAGTTACTTCTTTGTTACACATAACTCTCACATTATTTTTTATTAATAATTCCATCATCTTCTCATCTTCTGGTCTACATTCATTATAATCTTCTTCGGTATATTCACTCTGAATCTTTTTGTTATTAAATAATTCTGCTTTTAATAGCCATACATTTGTATCGACAGTATAGCCAAATTTATCGTGCCAAATATTACTTTTTCGTTCTACTACACCAGCACTTAACATTTGATTATAAACTTCAATTTTCTTTTCAAATGTTCTACCCCAAGGCCATTCTTCTTTTAAATATGGAGTACCATCTTTATACATTACTTCTCTATAAGAATGTACTGCATTACAATTATTTTTAATTGCAAAATTATACAATTTTTGAATATGTTCAGGATAAAATTCATTATCATCATCCAAAAAAGAAAACCATCCTGTTCCAATTTTGTGAATTGCATTAGTTCTTAATTTTGCTAAAACATTTGGGCCACTTTTATCATCCTTTTCTCTTTTATGATATTCCCAAATGATATTACAATCATTTTTATATTTTTCTTCTAACATCTTTAATGTTACAGGACAATCATCAATTATTATTAAATGTTTAATATTATTATAAGTTTGCTCTTTTACTGTTTTTATTGCACGTTCTAATAAATTTGGTCTGTTTTTTGTTATGGTAATAACGGTTATTAATGGTAACTTGTTATTCATAATATATTTCCTCCTTATTTAGTTTATTTCTGTAATATTCCTCAATTTTTTCTATTGAACCAAAGATCATAAATATTTGTGATTTATATTTTGAAACAGCATTTATTTTTGCTTTAATATTTTCTTCAGTTAAATAAAATATTTCCTTTTTTTCTTTTCTATTTGATGTAAAATCTTCATAAGAAAAATCACTGTAAAATAATATATTATATCCATCACGCTTTAATTTCCTTCCAATTATGTTGGCAATGCAATGATCAACATGATTTCCTATTGACATTGGAAAATAATATTTATAATCTTTTGAAAATCTTTTCTTAAAATTTATATATATTTTTTCTAACAATAAACTATCATCAGGAGCAATTTTTTTAAAAATATCTCCGTCATTTGGATATAAATATATGTTATCTTTTTTTCTATAAATAGCATCTTCGTATTCTAGATTTATAGTTTTAATGCCCAAGCTTTTGCATGCTTCAACATTTTCATTTTTTCTATCATTAAACGGATCAGAAAGTTTCCAATAATTATGAAGCGAAATGGCATAATCAGAAAATGGTGCAGTTACTTTAGAAAAAATCGTAATAAGGTAAACATCAGTTCCATTTACTAAGTCACTATGTATTCTCCCTCCACATGAACCAATTGCATCATCAAAGTGTGGGCTTATATAATATACTTTCATTAATTTACTCCAAGAAATTTACTCATTTTTGAATAATCTACATCAAATAAATCTTTGTATGCTAAAAAGTTCCAAGCTACATCTTGATATGCCCATATTACAGCATCTTTCCCTTTACTAATGATAATATCTTCATATTCTTTACATTTTTCTTTATTTCCCATGAATGCATAAGATAAATATAAGTAATAATAATGTTCAAGCGATTCTGGTTCTTTTTCACGCCACTTTTCTCTCTCAATAATTGAGCTTTGTAATAAATCTTTATAATTTTGATTAGTTAATTTTAAATAAATTGAATATGAATAATCTACTGCAAAATGATGTTCCTTTTCAGATAAATATAAGTTTTCCCACATCTTAAAATATTTCATTGCTAAATCTTTTTTATTGATTATTAAATATAATTCAGAAAGTTTTCTTAAAGTCCAAGCATCAGTATCACAATCATTAATTGCCTTTAAAAATTCTTTTTCTGCCCTTTCATATTCTTTGTTATAAGCGTGCTTAAATGCTTCTTGTGGCAATTTCCATGACTCTAAATACATTATTTTTCCTCTTTTTGGTGGTTGATTTAATCCTACGCCAAAAATTAATAATTTATCATCAATATGTTTCCATTTATATTTGCTACAACATTCTTTTATATATTCGCAATCTTGTACAACATTTTTATCCATAGACGCATGAGGAAACTCAATTGATTTTGCAATTTCACTTCTTACCATAAATGCTGAGTTATCACATCTTCCTAATTCTGGATAGCCATCAATATTTTGTTCATATCTTAAATCTTCTGCACCACATAATACTAAACCAACATCCAAGTTTTCATCTAAAATTTTAACCATTTTTTCTAAGTAATCATCTTTATAAATATTATCATCATCTAAAAAACATAAATAATCTCCTAAATCTATATTTTTTATTGCCCATCTTAATAATGGATTTGGTGTACCATTGGGCATATTGGCTCCAGGTTCTTTTGCACCTAATGGTGTTGAAAACCCTAATGTACTTCTTTTTTCATTTTCATATTCGGTTGGTAAAACTCCATCCCCTAATACATAATGATGATAATCTTTAAAACTTTGTCTATCTACACTTTCACAGGCATTTTTTAAAGATTCTCTATTTAATGTAACTGTTACAATACTAACTTTTGCCATTATTTTTCCTCCTTTAATTTTTCAAAAAGTTCTATATAACTTTGAGATATATTATTTAAATTATATTTTTCACAAACATAATTTTTATCACCCTTAATATTACATTCATTTTTTCCTTTGCTTATAATTTTAACAGCATCTTCTATCGTATTTATGTTAAAATGTGCATTCCCAGTTGGAACAACTTCATTTAATGCTCCAACTCCATAACTTAAAACAGGTGTCCCTACACTAATTGAATTAAGAAGTGTTAATCCAAAGGTTTCTGGTAATTTAGATAAAAACAAAGTATACTCACCAATATAGTAATAAATAGGTAAATCTTCATAATCTATCCATTTATGAAATATGACATAATCTTCTAATTTTTGACTGCTTACATATTTTTTTATTTGTAAAATAGATTCGTTTTCTCTATCAACATTAATTTGTTTTGCCAAAGGTGGTAAAGGTATTAATAATCTATAACTAGAATCATTTTTTATTAATTCTTTTAAAATATCAATTGCCGTAATATGCCCTTTAGCCGGATCTGGTCTATGTGGAAATAAAATATATTTATACTTTGGATTATATTTAAAATATTTATCTAAAACTTTTGTATTTTTTTCAAAATTTAAAAAGATTGGGTCAACATAACAAGGAATTTCATATAATTCAGACTTATTCACATAATCTTCTACTTGCTTTTTTACAAAATCAGTTAAGACAACCATTTTATCCCAATTACTTTGAAAAATACTCATCAATTCTCTTTCGTAACATAATGTATTTAAAGATAATAGTTTAGGCTTTTTTGAATTTATAGGAAATGTTCTATCAATCATCCATATTAAATCTGCATTTTCTTCATACTTTTTTAATTTGCTAAAATTTTCATAAATTATTTTAGGTGTTAAGAAGTCTTGTTCCATATCTACTAACGAATGATCTACAGAAATATCTTTTGGATATTCATACATAGTGCCTGTAGGACATACAATTTGAAATTTTATATTTTTGTTTTTTGATTGCATATTCCTTATTAAATTTTTTAACCAAACTTGAACACCACCTGCTAAATGTTTTTCGTAAAATGGATAATATAAATATATTAAAATTTTCATAAAAATCACTCCCAATAACAATTATCCTCTATTTTTTCTGATTTCAATATTTTTTTTGAAGTAGGAAAAATCCAATTTGAATTCCAAATTTTATTTACCACTAAATTTGTACAATATCTTTTAATTTTTATACCAAACCAATTTGGCAAAAAACTACATAATTCTATAGAAATTTTCCCCATATCTTTAATATAACTAGATAATAAGTAGCCATAAGCTCCACAACAAACCAGTGCAATATCAAAATCCATTTTCTCTATGTCTTTCTTCATTTTATTTAAAGCAACAAAATAATCATCAAATCCTAGTGTATTATCTAATTGTGTTTCAACGCTTTGATAGGTTTCAAAAACTACATTATCATAAATAGTATCACCATATACATTCTTAATGTTATTTAATTGTCTCTGTATATCAGTTGAATATGGACTAATCACTAGGACTTTTTTATTTTTAAATGCAGAAACAAGTCTATTATATGGTGTTGCAAAATCATCCCATTTCAATTTATATCTTTCTTCATTTTGAATATATAAAAGTGTTGATTTTAGCCCTTCTGCGAGTTCATCATTACCATATAAAAAATTACAATCACAATTTCTAATCGCTTCTATATGTTCTATTGCAAATTTATCTACAATATCATTATTTCTTTTTTTTGCAAAAAAACCAGAAGTACTAAACAAATAATTTAGCCAAAAGTCATCATAGTTATCAATTAAATTTATGTGTTTTTGTAAATATTCTTTTACAATAGCTAATTCGGTATTACCAACTCTTGCTATCATAAATGGTTTATTTTCTACTATCGTTTCAACTATCTCATCCATTGAATTTTTATTATAATCTAATAGATTAATTTCATTATAAATTTTATATAAAGGCTTTATAGATTCGAAAAGCCATTCCTCATGCGCTTTCCAAAAAGAACATTCATTTATTGCTAAACCTAAATTTCCCTCAACATACAATATAAAATATTTTTTATTATCATTTAATAATGGGGATTGTCCATCAGTAATTACTTGATATGGTAAATTATTTATTTTAAATAATTTTTCTAAGTAATACGTCAACTCATTGTAACCATATATAATTGCTTCATCATATTTAAATTTAAATATGTTTGTTTTTTTTGATACAACAATCAATTCTTTAATTTTATTTAAAGCATCGTTTAAATAATCATCATCAAATATAAAGCCATATATTTTATTATCTTTTAAAATTGGTAAATAATCTATTTTTAAATTTTTTAAAATGTTTTTCCCATTCGTATATATATCTTCAAAATTAATAAACTTATTATATACTTTTTTATTCTTATAAATATAATATTTTGGTTTTTCATCTTTATCAATTACTATAATAAATTTATTGTTATCGTCAACTTCTAAAAAAGTATAATCTATTTTATCATCTTTACTAATATTATATTTACCTTTACACACTCTTATTGCCATAACTACTCCTCACTTACCCAATCTTCTAATTTACAATTCTTCACTCTTTGCTCCCATTCAAAAAAATTCAAATCATCTCTATAATGAGCACAATAATTACATAATTCAAAAGGCTTTTTCAATTGCTTTTTTATATCTTTTGCTGTGATATTTTTTTTATAAATATTTATTTTATTTGTTGTATAATTATATTTATTATTGTAATTATCATTTATATATTGAATTGTAAAGACTAATGGACAACTAGCTAAGTATCCTTCCCTTAAATTTATACAATTACAATCACGTAATTCTTTATATGGATACATTCTTTTCTTATTTAAAAGAATAGGCTTGAATTTTCCAATATTTTCAATAAAAACTTTTACATTTTTTTCTCTAAGTTTTTTTATAATAGAATCCATTTTGTTAACTAATGGTGGATATACTGATATATCAATCATCACATCGTTTTCATTAATACATTCAAGTAATTCTTTTGAAATATTTTTTAACAAAATGCCATTTGTCACTATTCTTAAATCCGTATATGGAAAGTTTTGTTTAATCATAACAATATATTTTATTAAATCAGGATTTAATAATGGCTCCCCACCCATAATTCTAATTTTATCAATATGCGAAAATATTTGTCTTAAACGTATAATATCACTTTTCACTTGTTCAAAATCTTCAAATTCTTTAGGTGCTAAATTTGCAAAATGGCTACATCCTTTACAATTCATATTACAAAAATCATTAATACATATTTCTAAATAATTTAAATAGTTAATATCATCATATTCTATCAATTTTTCTTTAGTTAGTTTTTTATTCTCATAGAAATATTCCATTGGTATATATTTTATATTTTCTTTCCTTACACCAAGAGACAATAATTCATTATATAGAATATCAATGTCAAATTCATCACAAACTAAAGCTGGAATAACAATCGTCTTGTCATTATGATTATTTATATAATCATAAATACTAATATAATCACTTGAAATCATTTCATTTACTTGCATTGCAATAATTTTTTTAAAACTCAAACCCATATCCTTTATTTTTTTTATTAAGTTTTGCGGTGAAAACAAATAAAAATCACTATTCATAAATACACCTATGTCCATTCATCTATCTTTTTAGTAGTTGGCTCCCAATTAAGTGAATAATCTTTTATATCCGGATTGCAATATCTACAAAATGGAACTGGATGGGCAAGAAAATCAAAAATTTCTTCTTTATTTTTTGCTTTATATATATCAATTGAATCATCATCACAAACTTCTAAGTTTTTATTAAAATATTTGTTAAAATGTTCTATATTTGGAATTAAAGTACAAGTATACAATCTACCATTTTTCAACATAATACAATCGTTTGCTACAAAACATTTATAAAAACTCTTTTTAGCATTTCTTTTACCATCTTCTTGAAGTTTTATATTATACCAAATTTGTTGTTGATCAGTATTGTCATAAAATTCGAAATTCACATTATAATTATTAGCTTTTTCATGCATTAAATCATAATCTAATTTTAATGGATATTTGGTTACAGAAAGTATAACTTCGTTTTCGTGTAATGTTTTCCAAAAATCTTCTGGCATTTTATTAACTAAAATACCATTTGATATTACTCTAATTTCAGTTAGTTTTTTATCTGGGAAGCACTTTCTTGTTTCTATAATAAATTTATTAATTTCAGGATTTAATAATGGTTCTCCCCCTAAAATATGAATAGACTTTGCCTTTTTTTCAAATAATTCAGACATTCTATTTATATCTTTTTTAAACTGTGTAAATTCAGTTAATTTAGTCTCTGCTATAGGTGAAAAATGATCACATCCTTTACAATTCAAATTACAATGATCAGCCAAATGATATTCAAATGAGATAAAAGGCCCTCTCATTTTATTCATTGTCAAAGTTGCAATATCTTCTACTTCTTTAGACCAATATTGACATTCTTCCTTCAATTTATCTATTTCTTTTTGCATTTCAGTTAAACGCTTTTCAAAATTTTTTTCATTATTTTTCATTGTTCCACTCCTTACCAAATATTTTTTTATACAATTCTATATTTTCATCAAATTTTAAAGATAAAATAAATTCTTCAAAAGATTTAATATCGCATTTCTCTTTACATGTTGTTTTTAAAATTTCATTTAAATATATACAACTATATTGAAGATGTTCAATTAATAAATCTCTATCTTTTACAGAAATTTTATTTTCTAATAAACTCTTAAATTTTTGCATGCAATATAATTGTCCATTAAAATTAGACTCATCATTAATATGTGTTAAAGTTTTTTGTGTTTCATTTTCATGTCTCATCCAATTATATATATTATCTGATATAACATTAATTTTAGGATTATGCAAATATAATTCTGCTAAAAACAATCTATCCTCCCCTTGAAATATTGATTCAAATTTTATTTTATATTTATTTAAAAATTCTTTTCTATATAAACGATTCCAAACCGTGACTGACTCAAAAAAACTATTAAATTTAGAGTCAGTTGGTGTTTTAAATAATTCAATATCACCATTATCATATATGATGTTATAGTTGCCAATCACTATATCATATTTTTTAATATTATTCTTTAAGATTTTTAGAGTATTAGGATTTATAGTATCATCACTGTCAAGAAAAAATATAAAATCCCCACTCGCGTTTTCTATTCCAACATTTCTTGCACTTCCTGGTCCTGCATGGTTAGAATATAATAATTTAATATTCGTGTATTTTTTTACTATTTTAATTGAATCATCTGTACTCCCATCATCTACCACTATAATTTCGAAATTTTTATATAAATTATTTAAAATGCTTTCTATACATTTTTCAATATATTTTTCAGAGTTATACATTGGTATTATTATACTAATCATTTCTATCCTCAATATTATTTAACAATGTATTGAAGTCAACAATATTAGCTTTTCCCTCAATAAAGTTTAAAAAACGTTCTAGGAATTGATATGCAATTTTTCCCATTCTTTCATGGTGCAACAATATACCAATGTTAATATAATCATCATTGCAACTTGATATTTCTTTAATTAGTTGATTTAATACAAAATCTTCTCCGCCAAAAGTCCATGCGTTTTCCCAATTTATCAAATCAACTTGACAATTAATTTCATTCATACCAAACTTATTTTTATTATTACTCCAATAATTGGATAAAGCAAGGTATTTTAATTCTTTTATAGTTTTGTGAGTATTATCATCTATTTCAAACCATGGTGGAATAAATACTTTAATATACTTTTCTCCAAATAATTTTTCTAATATTTTATTACCTAATTCAATTTCATTTTTTACAATTAATGTATCCCTATCAATTGTAAATTCTGCTGATTCAACATCAGAATAATCTTTATGACTATATCCATGTTGCCCAATAAGATAATTATTGAATTTGGATAATGTTTCTTTCGTAAAAACATCTACTTTACTAGGAATAGCAGCAAGTAATAAATTTATGCTTTTTTTATTAAAGAAACATAGCATTTCTTTTAATTTCTCATTTGCAAATCCTACATCATCATCTCTAAACCAAAAGTTTACTTTTTTTATTTTTAAAATATTATTTAATTCATCCCATTTATCAGACTTTAAATAATATGGTTCAATATTTATTAATAAATCATTTCCATTTATTTTTATGTCTAACTTTTTAATATTTTTGTTTTTAACTTGAGAAATATAATTTTCTTCTAATTCCTTTATATCGTGAAAAGATAATTTTGAAATATCGTAAGAGTTAATTCTATTCATAATTTACACCACCTAAGTTAATTTAGTTATTTCAGGTCTATAGTATCCAAATTTATAATTATTACTTTTTTCTTGAACCATCTCTTCAATTTTCTTTGTAAAAGGATCAATATTAATATTGTATTTTTTTAAAATATACATTATATTATCAATGCTACTATAAAAATCAACTTTATTTATTTCTTTAAAAGTAATTATTATATTGTTAGAAAATTTTTGAGTATTATTTAATATACAAATTAATTCTTTTTCAAATTTTTTGATTGTAGTAAATATTATTTCATTATATTCTACTAATAAAGCACCAGAATAACTAATTTTATATCTTGAATCATAGAAACTTAATCTATTTAAACTAATATTAGAATCATTATTTATAATAAATATATCAGAGTTTTGTATATTTTTCGGAGAATATTCGCTCATATTAAGAACTAAAGCACAATTAAGAAAAACTGTATTATTTATTTTTTTTAAAATATCAATTTCCTTATTAACCTTTTTTAAATCTATTTCGTAATCATTAGCTAAATTATTAATAGCCAAGTGAATATGATTACCATCTGGCAATTCTTTTGTTGTTTTCAATATTTCATATGAAACGTTACAAGTATTATTAATAGGCTTTTTTGATAATCTTATATTTTTTAGAATCAATTTTTCTATTTTTTCTTGAAGTTTTTCCAAATTATTTACATTTAAAAAATCAATACCATATTCCAATTTTAATTCTTTACACCAAACATCTTGATCTTCCATATAGGAAATTCCTGGCAATAGTAAGATATTTTCATTTCCAGAAAGAGCTTCCATTGTTGAATTATATCCAGGTCTTAATATACATAAATCAACTTCATTAAACAAAGCATCAAGATTTGTTTCAAAATCAACAATTTTAATATTACTACTTATTATATTTTTAAATTTTTCTTGTAAATAATCACTATATGGGCCTAACACCAAAATTGTTTGTACGTTTACATTTTTTTTAACTAAATTATTGGTAATTTTTATAACTTCTTCAAAAATGCTTTCACACACATTAGAACCAATATGCCATCCACCGGCGCCGCAATTTACAACAATATTTTTTTCAAAATTATTTAAATTATATTTTTCTCTTACACTTTGCTTTATACTTTTTGTTGGTTCATTATAAACTCCGCTTAAATATATCATCCTAGTTGAGTTTTCAGAAAAAATTTTCACCTCTTTGGAAGTAATTTCATTAATAAAACATTCTTTATCTTTTAATACAATGATTTTCTTATATTGATTTAAAATTCCATTAAAATAGTAATTTTCAAACTCTGAGTTATTCAATCTATTTAATAATAAGATCTTAGAAACATTCATTAATGATGGCAGATTTAGATAAAAATCTTCAGGATATGTATCTTCTATTACTAAATCCGGTTGTATTTCGTTTATAAGATCATCTAAAATATTATTAATTATTAGAATTTCATTGTTTGATTTTAATGTATATAACATTGGAAAATTATATACTTTATAATCATAATCATCAAATATTCTAGTTGATTTTGCCTGTGTTATAAAGGATATTTCACATTCTTCTTTTAAGTATTTTGAAATATTTAAAGCTAATTTAAAATGACCAAAACCTATTCCATTTTGTAACATAAATACTATTTTTTTCTTCATATATCCTCCATTAACTTTTAAATGCAATATCAACTATTCTATCAATATTAACTTCTTTATTTGTACAGTTCTTATTACTTAGTTGTACTAAATATTCTATATTACCATCTCCACCCTTTATAGGTGAAAAAGTAAAATTTTTAACATAAAAATTCAAAGAATTAAAATAATAAAACAAATCTTTTATCAATTGTTTATGAATACTTTTATTCAAAATTATTCCTTTATATTTATCTGCTAGTTCTTTACCACATTCAAATTGGGGCTTTATCAAGCAAATAAGATCCACTCTTATATTTTCGTTATATATTTTTTTAATTATTTGCTTTAACGATATAAATGATACATCACAAGTTATTACATCTATATCAACAAAATAATTATGTGGTAAGTTTTTAAAATTTGTTTTTTCATGCAATTCAATTTTAGGATTATTTCTTAACATTTCATGCATTAAATTTGTTCCAACATCTACTGCAATAATTTTTTTTGCACCATTTTGTAAAGCGCAATCACAAAAACCGCCAGTACTTGAACCGATATCCATAATAATCTTATTTTTCAAATTTATATCAAACTCATTAATAGCTTTCTCTAATTTTAATCCGCCTCTTGATACATATTTCAATTTATCATTTTTTATAATTTCTAATTTATCACTTTCACTTACTAAATAATTACATTTATATATTATCTTATCATTACATTTAACATATCCCGACTCAATTAATTCTTGTGCTCTTGTTCTTGAAGTAATTAATTGTCTTTCGACTAATTCTTTATCAATTCTATTTTTCATATCTAAAAAGTCTTTGAAACACTTTCTATTGTTTCATTCAATTCCTTTTTTAATTCAAAATTTTTTGTCCAGATTTGTATAACAACATCAGTACCTTTTCTATTTAATTCTCTCGAAAAAATCAAATTACTATTAAGATCTCTAGAAAAGCAATCACTAATTTCTTTGCTTTGATTTTTCCCACACATTAATACAATTATTCCTTTGTCAGTAAGATTATTATATAAATTAGTAAATGAATTTATTACTTGCTCTGTTGCATTATCACTAAATGGAACTTCTGTGACTATAGCATCGTATTTTTCACTTAAATGAACATTTGCTGAACTACCAACAATATGTTTCGAACCATAAAATTCTAATCCTGGTTTTAATGTTTCATCAATATCTATACTTGTAATATCAATATCTGGATTTATATATTTATACATATATACAATCCCGCCTCCACCAGCAAAGGGTTCAATAATTTTTTTTTCATTATGTGGCATTGACAAATTAACTAAACATCTAGCATCTTCAACTGGTAAAGCTCTACGCCCAAACTCAGTTCCATTTCCACGATATCCCGTTAATTGTTTTTCAACGCCATCAAATGAAACAATTTTGAATTCTCTATTATGTGGTGATTGTGTATCATATATTTTTTCATCTTGTATATATAATTTTTTTAGTGAATATTTTTTTCCTTTCCAAATCAAAGGGTTAATCGTTTCTATTTTTGTGTCATTTGATTGTTCAATAGAATCAAAATCTAAAAAATAAAATTCATTAAAATAACCAATATTTTTTAATCTATTTTGTACTTCATCCCAATTCTCTTTTTTGACGAAAAATGAAACAATCCCCTTAACATCACTAAGTGGTCCATTTTTTATAAAAATTATATCTAAATCATAATTAGATAAAAGCATTTCCATAATACCTAATTGCTTTGATTTAATTCTTGAATTTCTTAATTTACAAGTTATAACATTATACTTACTTAAAAATCCATCTATGTTTGTTCCATCAACTAAAACAGCTCTGTTCATATCTTACCTCCTAAAACTTTAAAACTTTACCTACAGTAAACATATCTCCTACATCTTCTTCTAAAGATTGCTTCAAAAATTCTTTATCTAACATTTCTTCAATGTTTTTTTCAGCTTCTTTTTTATATTTTTCTTTAGAAACTTGCATAATCTTAAATTTCTTACCAACTGTCCCCAAACAATAATCACAAGTTTGAAGAGGAGATGTTGAATTAATGTATTTTTCTAACTCTTCTTCTAAGTTTTGATTACCTAAAATTTTAATACCATTTTTATCAAAATTACAATTTTCTATATTTTTACAAATTGCTAATGATTGAGGGCATTTATAAAAATATTCACCATACACATTAAAGCATTGCCATTTTTGGGATATAATACATGTTTTATATATATCATCAACCAATTGTTTATTAGCATTTTTATGATATGAAAATGGTTCTCTAAAATAATCATATAAATATATGTATGTAGTGACTTTATCTTTATTTTTCTTTGCCCATTCAATTAAATTTTTTGAAATTTTTTCATTGTAATTATAATTAGATATTTCTACGATATCAATATTATTTAAAATATTTTCAGATAATTTCGATATTAAAATGCCATTAGTTGGAATAGATATTTCATCAGATATACCTATTTCTTTTATTTTACTTACAATATTTTCTAAATTACTATTTAAGGTTGGCTCCCCTCCAAGCAATCTAATAACCTTGCAATGCAAAACAGAACTTAATTTTTTTAAAACCAAATACATATTTTCTTCATTTAAAAATTCTTTTTTCTCTAATGGTGAAATATGTGAACATCCACGGCAAGATAGATTGCAATGATTAGAAACATGAATTTCTAAACTTTCAACAGTTATCATACTTATTTCCTACCTGCAAAATATTTTATAGTTTTTTCTAATCCAACATTAAAATCTATTTTCGGTTCCCAATTTAAAATTTCTTTTGCCTTATTGATATTTGGTTTTCTTTTTTGAGGGTCATCTTTCATTGCATCCATAAAAACAATTGATGATTTTGTATTTACTGTCTTTTTTATTATATTTGCTACATCTAAAACAGAAATCTCCACAGGATTACCTACATTAATTGGAAATGGTATTTTTTTATCAAATGACATTAGTTTTAAAATAAAATCTAATGTATCGTCGATATAGCAAAAACTTCTTGTTTGTTTTCCTTCGCCATAAATTGTAATATTTTCATTAAATAATGCTTGATTAACAAAATTAGATATAATTCTCCCATCTTCTTTTCTCATTTTAGGTCCGTATGTATTAAATATTCTTGCTACCCTTACATCTACATCATATTTTCTAATATAGTCATAAATTAAAGCTTCAGCTGCCCTTTTCCCTTCATCATAACATGCTCGTACACCAATTGAATTAACATTTCCCCAATAATCTTCTGTTTGTGGATTTTCAAGCGCATCACCGTAAACTTCAGAAGTAGAAGAATGAAATAATTTTACTTTTGTTCCTTCTATTGCTTTTAATAAATTTCTAACACCCAAAACACTCGATTCCCATGTTTCAATTGGAAATTCTAAATAATATTGTGGACTTGCAGGACATGCAAAATTATAAATTATATCAAATGAGTTTTCTTTTATAAAACTAATAATTTTATTATTGGTAATATCCATATTATAAAATTTAAAATTTTCATTATTTTCAAATTCTTTTAAATTTTCATAAGTTCCAGTAGATAAATTATCAACAACATAAATTTGATTATCAGCTAAAAGTTTCTCAACTAAATTACTTCCAATAAATCCTGCTCCACCTGTAATCAAAATTTTCATATCATATATCAATCCTTTCCTCCAAGCTTGAAGTTTAACATACAATAAAAAATAATTGGCATCACAAACTACAACACAACGTTTTATAAGATACCAATTATTGAGATTAATTTTTAAATAGAAAATATATATTGCCTAATTAGCCATTCATCAGTAGCAGCCATCTTTATAAAACAACTAACATTTTTTACAATATGTTTCCCCAAGTCATTCATTTAATATTTTACCATTATTTTACATTATAGTCAATGATTTTGTTCTTAAAAATGTGGAGTATTTGGAATTTTTTTATATTAAATTATATGATTAAACATTTAAAGTTTTATTTTTTAGATTATATAAACACTTCTGTTTCGGATTCAAAGTAAAATTTATAATAATATATTTAAAATCAATCACAATTTCAACTCTATTTTTTAATTTTTATCTATGCTTTTTTTATAATAATTAACTATTACTTTTTCTCCGTTTGGATAATATTCATAATCAGTTTTAATATAACTTTTAAATCCCCATTTGAAATATATTTGCATATTTCTTATTTCATTAGGTTCTACTCCTAAAGTTAATGTTTTATATCCTTTTTCTTTTAGATCTTTTTCCATAAATTTATATAGTTTTGAAAAATATCCCTTATTTTGATATTCTTTATTTGTTCTAAAAGCTGATAAATAAACTTTACCACTTCCTACTAAATCTTCTTTGTTTTGCATATCTAAATCTTTTTCAGATATAATTGCAGTTGCCTCAGCAATTATTTTATCATTAAGAAGACCCATATAAACAATTCTATTATCAACATTACGTAATGATTCTTTTTTAAATTCTTTCCACACATCAGAATCATTGTGTTTTTTTATTTCTTCATTCCATTTTTGAATTATTAAATCTTTTGTGGCAATAACACATTTAAAATTATTATCATTATTTAATTTTTTTATATCAATTAATCCTCTTGTATGAAACCCAAGTTTTTCATAAAATTTTATAGCATTTTTATTATAAGCAAAAACATCAATAAAAATATATTCACAACCTACTTCTGTTAAATACTCTTCAATTTTTTGCATAAGTTGTTTACCAATACCCTTGCTTCTAGCATTTTTAGATACTATCAATTCTGAAACTTCACCACTTCTAGGACATTTATAATCTAAATAATCGTATTCATCATAGGTTCTAACATACCCCATTATTAAACCGACAACCTTATTATTTTCTACTGCTAAATAACACTTACCATTATTATTATTCACTTCTTTCAAATCCAAAATAGCCATTTTATCTCTATATTCAGGATGTAATTGATCTAAATTGTCCTTATCAATTGTTAATATATATTCTTCAAGTTCCACAAGTAAATCTTTAACATCTTCTAAATATTTTTTTTGATATTCTATTATTTGCATTAATTTCTTCATTCCTTTCATTCAAAACATACATAATCAAAAAGACACAAAATTATATTATTCTCAGACTAACTTCTTTTATTTATTATTAAAAACAAATATTTCAGATTCACCACTATTTTTAACAATATAATTACCACTTGTATATTCTTTTATTGTTTTTTTCCAAAATAAATATGCTTGCTTACTATTCTTCATTGGTTCAACTTCCCAATATCCTCTATATTTTTCAAAAATTTCCATTGCAACTTTTTTACCTATATGATTTCTCCTATATTGTGGCATTATTAAGAATTCCGCTATACATTTTCCATTACTATTGAATTTCAAATTTTCATTTATCATTACAAATCCTAAATATGTTTTGCCCCTTTTTATAAAGTAAGCATCTCTATCTTCATCTGTAAAATAATTATCAAACCATTTATACTGAAATTTAGCATTTTCATTTAAATCATTTTCTATATATTGACTACCATCATATAAAGCAAATTGTAATAAATTATATAATATTTCTTTTTCATCTAACGTTACCTTATCTAATGTATAATTCATCAAAATCACCTTTTTCTTAACTTTCTTTCCACATAATATTATAACACGAATTTTATAAAATCAATTTATTAATAGTTTTTCAAATAAAAAAACACTAATAGGGAAAGTTTTATTTCCCTACTAGTGCTTTATTTATACAAAAATTGACTTCAATACATTATAAATTACATCTACTACTATTGAATTCCCTGCTTGATGATATAAATATGTTTCTGCACATACTCTTTTTGCTTTATTATAATCATCATCATTAAAACCCATAAGTCTCCAAGCCTCTTTGGATGTTAATTTTCTAATTCTCATATTTAAACCCCCTCTATCAAAATCTTACAATTATCAGATGTATTATTTGCTGTAAGTGTTGGTGCATATCCCTTTTGAGAAAATACTCTCGAAGATTGAGCAAACTTACAACTTTTATCTTTGCCACAAACACCACCTGTATTATACTTTTTTAAATCAACTTCATACTCCCTATCAGGATTATTTTTTTTATTAAATATAATTTTATTATTAACTATTTTATATTTATTTGTAGTTAAATAATATTTTTCGTCTACATCTCTTTCTAAATAATCTAATAACGTTTTAGAGCATCCTGTACCTTCAATAAAGCTAAACTCTTCGTTCTTATCTAATATAGCAACAAGAAAATATCTTTTTCTTGTTTGTGGTACTCCATAATCAATAGCATTTAACACTTTATCATATAATGTATATCCTAAGCTAATTAAATCTTGTTTAAACAAGTCTAGTGTACTTTTAAATGCTTTACTAGTAATATTAGCAACATTTTCAAATATTACATAGTGTGGTTTCTCTTTTACTTCTTTTAGTAATCTTATCATTTCCCAACCTAGACTTGATCTAGTAGAACTCTTAAAATCAAATCCTTTCATTTTACCAGCACAGCTGATATCCTGGCATGGAAATCCTCCGATCCATATATCACAATAAGGTAAATTCTCTCCTTTTATTTCTGTAATACTACCTAAATTTAATGATTCATCTATATTATGAATAGCACAAAATGATTTGATTGCATTTTTGTCTATTTCAGAAAAAAATTCTAATGTATAATCCTTAATTATTTTTTCATCTTTTAATTTTTGAAAAGCTTTTTCTGGTGCTCCAATACCACTAAAAAAAGTACCAACTTTTATGGTACTCTCACTATAATTTTTATTTGTCATTTATAATTCCCCCTTTTCTATTTTAACGACAAAAAAAGATACAGATTGTCTGTATCAAATTCACTAATATTTATAAGGAAAATAAAGGCTTAAAACTATAATTATTATTTTTTGATTTAAACAACGCACCAGTTGGTTCATCAGCAAGTAATATGTCTGGATTATTCACAAGAGCTCTTGCTATTGCCACTCTTTGCATTTGTCCTCCAGAAAGTTGATTTGGTTTTTTGTTTATGTGTTCAATTAAACCAACCTTTTTAAGTGCATCTTTTGCTCTTTTTTTTCGTTCTTTGCTTTTTACTCCTGATAACGTTAAAGCAAGTTCTACATTAGATAAAACTGTTTGATGTGTAATTAAGTTATAACTTTGAAACACAAAACCAATTTTATGATTTCTATAGGTATCCCAATCTCTATCATTATATTTTTTTGTGCTTATTCCATTTATAATCAAATCTCCTGATGTATAGTTATCTAGACCCCCTATAATATTTAAGAGTGTGGTTTTGCCACTTCCAGATGGCCCTAAAATAGATACAAATTCACAATTTCTAAAATTTATACTTATGTTGTCTAATGCTTTTTGTTTGAAGTTTTCTAATTTGTAAACTTTACTTATTTTTTTTAGTTCTAGCATAATACCTCCTTAATAATTATATTATCGTTCTTGAAAGTATTTTAACACTTTGAATATTAAATAACAATATTAAATTATAAGAATTAATGTTCCTATTGATATTATGGATAAACCAATGGCTGATTTTGTTGATAACTTTTCTTTTAGAAAAATTGTACTAAATAACACTGCTACTAATATACTTAATTTTTCGATTGGAAATACTATACTTGCTTCTCCATTTTTAAGTGCATTAAAATAGCATAGCCAAGAAAGACCTGTCGTAAAACCAGATAAAAATATAAAGAGTAAACTTTTAGTGTCAACTTTTGTCGATTGTTTGTGTTTGTTTTTTATAAAAATGTAAATCCAAATGATAATTAAAACAATGATAGTTCTTATAAATGTAGCTAAATTAACATCTACATTTTTTATTCCTATTTTTCCAACTATTGTAGATAGGGATGTAAATATACCAGTTAATACTGCGTATATAAACCATCTATAATCACTCTTTACATTTTCTTTTTTTTCTATCATTAAGTATGTGCCCAACAATATTAATATAATTGATATTAATTTTACATAGGTTATATTTTCTTTTAGAAAGATTTTAGATAATATAAGAGTTAATACTATGCTTGTTTTGTCTACTGGTGTTACTTTGTTTACGTCTCCATAAAATAAAGCTCTAAAATAACATATCCAAAGTAATGCAGTAGTTAAGCCAGATAATGATATATAAAAAAGGGTACTTGAATTTATTGTTCCTACTTTATGTAAGCCATTTGTAAAAATAACTACTATAAAGCTAAAAATAAGTATAACTATTGTTCTTATACCAGTTGCTAAATCTGTATCAATTTTGTTAACTCCTATTTTAGCAAAAACAGATGTAATTCCTGCAAAAAAAGCAGCTAAAAGAGCATATAAAATCCACATTGTATCACCAGTATTAGTATGTTTATTTTGAGATTTTTTATTATGAATATTTGATTGTAATTATTGTTTTATAAAAAATGTGTAACTGTTATTACTCGTTACACGATTTTTATGTCTAGTATTTTAATTTTATATAGTTTTTAATAGTGATAAACTAACTTTTTTCTTATCAAGATGTATTTCATCTACATAACAATCAACTATATCACCCACACTAAGAACTTCACTAGGGTGTTTAATATATGAGTTAGATATTTTTGATATATGTACTAAGCCATCGTTTTTTAATCCAATATCTATGAAGGCACCGAAGTCAACAACGTTTCTTACTGTACCTTGTAATTTCATTCCTATGGTTAAATCTTCTAATTTTAGTACATCGCTTCTTAATATTGGTTTTGGCATGTCATCTCTTGGATCTCTTAGAGGATTAGATAGTGATGCTACAATGTCTGCTAGTGTATATTTATCTGTATTTAATTTTTTTGCATACAAGTCAATATCTATGCCATTTAGTACTTCTTTTATTTTAGGAGTACCTATATCATTTAAATCTAAAGAGAGTTCTTGTAGTAGTTTATTTGTTATATCATAACTTTCTGTGTGTATACTTGTTTTATCAAGTGGGTTAACACCATCTACTATTCTCATAAAACCAATGGCCTGTTCGTATACTTTTTCTGATAAGATTTTTTTCTTTTTTAATTCTTCTCTTGATATGAATTTTCCTTTTTCATCTCTATAACCTATGATTTTATCTATTACTTTTTTATTAAGTCCTGAAACGTATTTAAGTAGGGACGGACTAGCTGTATTTATATTTACTCCTACCTGGTTAACCGCTTTTGTTACAACGAAATCTAAAGATTCATCTAATCTTTTTTCTACTACATCATGTTGGTATAATCCAACTCCTATACTCTTTGAATCAACTTTTACTAATTCTGATAATGGGTCTTGCAATCTTCTTGCAATTGATATTGCACTTCTTTCTTCTACGTGCAAATTTGGAAACTCTGATATAGCAAGTTTACTTGCAGAATAAACTGAAGCACCTGCCTCACTTACAATTATGTATTCTACTTTTTTATCTGATTCTTTTATAACGTCAGATATAAATTTTTCTGATTCACGTGATGCGGTTCCATTTCCTATTGCAATAATATCTATGTTGTATTTTTTTATTAAATCAAGTACTATTTTCTTTGATTTTTCATATTCATTTTTTGGTTCATGTGGATAGATTACGCTTTTATCAATAAATTTTCCTGTATAATCAACTACTGCTAGTTTGCAACCAGTTCTAAAAGCAGGATCAAGTCCTAGAACCATTTTATCTTTCATAGGGGGTGTTAATAACAAATGTTCTAAGTTATCCATAAACACTTCTATTGATTTTTCACTTGCAATATCAGTAAGTTCGCTTCTTATTTCTCTTTCAACACTAGGAATTATTAATCTATCTAAACTATCTATTATTGCTTCTTTTACTAATGTGACACATTCACTTGATTCATTTTTAATTAGTTTTGAATTTAAATATTCAATAATTTTATTTTTATCAAAATCAATCTTTACATTTAAAATATTTTCTTTTTCTCCTCTATTAAGTGCAAGGATTCTATGCGGTTTGATAGTTTTTACAGATTCGTTATATTCATAATACATTTCATATACTTTTGCTTCATCAGTTGCATTTTTCTTTAATTTAGATACAATGTTGCCATTATTATACATATAATTTCTTATCCATTTTCTATAAAATGCATTATCACTAATCCATTCTGCAATTATGTATTTTGCACCAATTATTGCTTCTTCTTTAGTTTTTACATTATCATTTAAAAATTTTTCTACGTCATTTAACTTTATTGGAAAAGACATTATTATTTTTGCTAGTGGTTCTAAACCGTTTTTTATTGCTTCTGTTGCTTTTGTTTTTTTCTTTTCTTTAAAAGGTCTATATATATCCTCTATTTCAACAAGTTTACTACAATTCATAATATTTTGTTTAAGCTCATCTGTTAGAAGTCCTTTTTCATCAATTAATCTAATTACATCTTCTTTTCTTTTTAATAAATTCACTTGATATTCATATACATCATTTATTTTTCTTATTTCTTCTTCATTTAAGTTACCTGTTGCTTCTTTTCTATATCTGGCTATAAATGGTATTGTATTTCCATCGCCAAGTAGTTTTAGTGTCGCATCTATTTGTTTTATGCTTATATTTAAATCACTGCTTATTTCTTTTATTATATCCTCGTTCATACTTCACCTTGTTCTTCCATATTTTTTTGTATAACTATTTTTATAATATGTTATGTACATTGATTCTTCGTTTTCAGGATTAAATGCAGGTCCTCCATTACTATAATCAATTTGATAACCAACTTTTTCTGCTAATGCCATTGATGGTTTATTTTTTGGTGAAATCATTAGTTCTACTCTATCATATCCATCGTTAAATAAATCATCTGTTAATTTGTCTAGTAATATAGTTCCATAACCACAATTTCTGTATTCTTTTTTTATTCCGTACTGAATAGTTGGAGTACCTCTTGATAATAGTACGCTAGAAAAACCAATAACTTTTCCATTTAAAACGACAAGTTTACTATTTTTTTTATCAAAACCACCTAAATTAGTAATTTTTCTTTCACTTGCCATTTCTTTATTTATTAAATTCACTTCGTTTTCATAGTTATCATTATATCTAATAAATTCAAGTTCCATTATTTTTCACCTTTACTAATCATTCTTGATGCGATAATTCCTACAAACATTAAGATGACTCCTATAATTATTTGCAATACTCCATAACTTGATCCGATGACAGATACTAGAATTGATATGGCAGATGCGATTACAAAGCCAATTATTCCCATATACATTGGAATTTCGTATTTTTCTAACAATATTTTTATTAATTTTGCCATGAATATAATTCCAAATAATACTCCTAAACCAAACATAGTAAGAATTAAAAAATTATGAGTTAGATTATTTAATTTTGTAAATTCGCTAATAGAATTCATCATTGGTTCATAATATCCGATAAGCATAAGTACAAATGAACCACTAATTCCTGGTAATACCATGGAAGCAGCTCCTAATACACCTATTAAAAATAATATAATTAGTGTTTTTATATTTATAATATCTAATGATTTATTCATAGTATCTGGAGTTATAAATGCCATTAACATTACAACTGTAAAAGCAATTATAAAACAAATAACTGATTTAATATCTATTTTTGATTTTACTTTATTTAATAGTGGCGGCATTCCTCCTATTATAAATCCTATAAAGAATAGTATTGTTGCAAATGGATAATTTTTAAGGCAAAATGTAACAGCATTACTAAATAATCCAATGGCAAGAATTAATCCGATAGCCAAAAATAATAGATATTTAAAGTTTTCTTTTAATTTTGTTTTTAAGTTACTAAGTATATCTATAAGTTTTTCATAAATTCCTAATATTACTGCTATTGTTCCACCACTTACTCCTGGTATAACATTCGCTATTCCAAGTGCAAATCCTTTTAATATAAGCATTATATTTTCTTTCATATGTTCACCTCATAGAGATTATATCATAAATTAATAAAAAACGATAAAACTTAATTATCGCTTTACAATTACTACATTTCTCATAAAATATTTTAATAATTTCTTTTTATCATTATCGCCTTATATTTAATCACCTTAAAATATCTTTAAAAAGCAAATTATACTTATCTTTCCATATATTTACTTTATTTATATCATAATTTTCTGGTATATTTTTACATACTTTTTTTATTTCTTTTCTTAATTCTAATAAGTTAGATATTTGTTTTATAAATTTAAAGTTTTTGATATTTTTTATTATAACCACAACTCTTTTTATTATTGAATTTTTATCATAACCATTAATATTTTTAAATATATAGTTTAATTCTTTATCATCTAGTTTAAGTAAAAGTATTTTAAATGCATCTAATACACTGAGTGAATATGAAACTGAATCATAATAAAGTTTTTGGTATTGCCATAATAATTCTTTATTAAATTCACTATCTTTATTTGCAATTATTACATCGCTTAGTATTTTAGATGCTAGTGCACATAGACTTAGTCCTGAACCATTTAAAGGAATAGTCATAGCGGCTGAATCTCCAATCATTGCATATCCATTATACACAAATTGCGATAATGGTCTTCTTACGGGTATTTTATATTTTTTATAGTTATTAAATTCTACACCAAGTTTTTTCTTTTCATCATCTATATATTCATCTTCTAAATTTCCTATGCTTCCAATTAATATATCTTTGCAATTATTTTCTATTATCCAAGAAATTCCTCTTTTTGTTGATATAAATACATCATTTTTTATATTTTTACTATTTATTTTTTCTATATTTCTTACTATATGAAATATTTCATTTGGTTTAATTTTTTCTATTTCTGGTATATTTATGCTGAATTTGCTATCAACACCGGATGAATCAATAATTAAATCTGCAAAAACAGCTTTATTATCTACTGTTATTCCTATTACTTTATCATTTTTAATTATGATATCATCTACACAAGAATTAAATTTAAATTTTACGCCACTTTCTTTTGCATAATCAATTAAACATTTATATAATTCTTTTCTGTTCATAAATATTTTTCTTGAATTAGTTTTATTTTTTATTTTGTACTTTTTTGATGGATTATAAATGGTCATTGGATTTTTTTGTTTATTCACTTTATATTTTAAAATAGGTATTCCTAACTTTAAAAAAGGTGTTATGTCAAATATGTCTTCCCAATCATAGCCCAAATTATCTTCTTTGTTTTTTTCATATATAGTAATATCAAAACCATTTTTTGATAGAATAGATGAAGTAATAATTCCGCCATGCCCTGCACCTATAATTATTATTTTTTTCATGTTTTCACCTAATTAATAGTATGAAAAAAATAAGTAGTTTTTACCACTTATTTTGTCATTTTTTTTATAAGTTTTGCATGCATTACCATTTTTTTACTATTATTAAAACACGTTGATAATGTGAGTATTTTGTCATTTTCATCTATGCTTGTATTAAAATCGTATGCACTTCTTTTTATAAGCATATTTAAAAATTCTTTATATTCATCTTCTTTGTTAAAATTAATTTTTAGGTAGTCAGATGTAGTTTTTATGTGATATACGCTAAATACTTGCCATAACGTATTTTCATTTTCTGTTGATATTTTTATAATGTAATTATTTGAATCTTTAATCCAATTATTATTAAGTACATTTTTTAGTGTTCCAAACATTGTATTATCATATCTTCCGTGTGCATATAGAATTGTATTTTTATCAAATTCTTTCTCATTATTTCTATAATCCATAAACACCCATCCGGCTTCATTATAACTTTTATCAAAACTTTTATTTAAATAATAATCATTATCAGTATGTTTTACAAATGGATAATTTATATTGGTTCCATTTACTTTTATCCATCCAACTACTTCATCATTTATCTCTTTTAGTTTGTTAAATTTAACATCCATCATATTCATTTTTATATAATTCCAGTATGGATTTGATTTGGGTATTTTTTTATTTTCTCCTATAATTTCTTCTTTATCTTTATCTGATATTTCAGTTACAACTACATTATTTTGAACATTATCTATTTGATTTTTTGTATTTTTTGAATCAACAAGCCATGCAATTATTTTATATGATGAATATATGAAAGTCGCTAAAAAAATTAGAAAAAAAATTGAAAGAATCACGTTTTCTATTTTTAATTTTTTTCTCATAAAATCACGTATAATCTAATTATGTGATTTTTTTATTAATCACTGTATTAGATTCTCCTTTCTATAATAATTTTATATTATATCCGAAAAGAGATATAATACTAAAGCACTGTGGATTTGTATCTATAAAATTACAGTTTGACTGGTCATGGTAACAACTACCACATGCTTTTATTTTTATTGGTAATTAGTTAGTTAACGCTTAGACGTTTTATATTACACGTGAATCCATGAATAGAAGTCTTGTGTCTAAAACATACAGTGCATTAAAAACTAATTAGGAGGTGTTTTTTTTATATTTTATTGGTATTGATATTTCAAAATACAAACATGACTGTTTCATCACTACTGAAACAGGTGAAGTAATTGTTGAAAATTTCTCCTTCCAAAACACCAATGAAGGACTTAATCAATTACTTGATTTATTAAAATCTTTAGATTGTTCTAAACAATTTAGGATAGGATTTGAAGCTACTGGTCATTATGGTATGAACCTTAAGCTATTCCATGAAAAAAATGACTATTCTTTTATTGAATTTAATCCAAATATGGTTAAACAATTTATTAAATCTCAAACTCTGAGAAAAACCAAAACAGATAAAAAAGATGCCACTTGGATTACTAAGTATCTTATATCTGTTGATTACAAACCACATCCAAAACAATTTTATCACAAATTTGCTTTAAAGTCTCTATCTAGAAAAAGAGATAAGTTAGTTTTTCAACGTTCTTATTATTTAGTTCAAATTACTAATATACTTGATTTAATCTTCCCTGAGTTTAAACCTTTGTTTGATAACCAATTCTCTGTTACTTCTCTTTATATTTTAAACAAATATAAAACTGTTGATAAAATTAATAACATGAAAGATTATGAATCTATTAATAAAGTTT
>OHKU01000117.1_pt1 | contig 42348 bp, 38 predicted proteins | sample 1568911 | NCBI WGS metagenome assembly OHKU01 (sample SAMEA3879574, study PRJEB24766) | human gut metagenome | biome: human-associated habitat; feature: feces | place: USA | collected 1985/1987
CGCCGCTTTTGCGGTAAGGATGGAAAGGCGAGGTAAGAGCTCACCGAGCGGGTGGAGACATCCGTTGCCATGTAAACCCTATCCGCTGCAACACAGAATGGGAGGCTGCTTGCTCGGCACATAATCCCAAAATGTGGCTGGAGCGTATCAGCAATGATGCGTCGAGATAGATAATTGCCTTCAACAGAACTCGGCTTACAGATCAACTCGCATTTTTTGTGCACTCATTTATTCGCAAAACCAAATATAAAAATGAACAGCCGCAGATCTTTGATCTGCGGCTGTTTTCGTTTTATTAAAGCTATTTAAAAAATGTTCTGTTTTCCGTGCGCCCCAAAAGGTAATCAATTGAAACATTGAAATAATCCGCAATTTTAATAAGCGTTTCATAATCTGCTTGGCGTTCCTCTGTTTCATATCTGCTGATTGTGTTTTGGTTCATGGATAAATCCATTGCAAGCTTCAGCTGAGAAATGCCTTTTTCATTTCGCAACTCTTTCAATTTCATAAAATCACCTTGACATAACTATACCAAAATGGTATTATTAAAATATCCCGAAATGGTATATTTACAAAGGAAGGTAAAATTTATGGAAAATCAAAACCAAAATCAAAATCAATATCAGCAGGATAATAACGCAGCTGTTCAGCAGGCGGTCAATCAGGCTCTTGATGTTCAAAAGAAAAAGAAGAAGAAAAAGCGGCTGATTATTCTTGCGGTTATCGTCGGAATAATCGTAATCATCGCCATCGCAGGCTCGGCGGGAGGCGGCTCCGATTCGTCTTCGGGTGCTCAAACTACAGCCGGCGCGGCTTCGGAAGCAACAAACTCGGTTGCAGCGCAGGAAAAAGATAAAACGGAGGGCGAAATTGGCGATTATATCTGCACGGTTAAATCCGCGGAAAAGTGCAAAAACTGGGAAGGAAAAAATTCCATTAAAATCACCTATAATTTCACGAATAATTCATCAGATGCGGAAAGCTTTGATGTGGCTCTTAAAGATGAAGCTTATCAGGATGGTATCGGACTTGAAAGCTCTTTCCTTGACGGCGGTTCAGATGAACTCGGCTGGGATGTTAAGGTTAAGCCCGGCACAACAAAGGAAGTTTCAAAGGTTTATATTTTAAGGGATGATTCAACGCAGATAGAACTTGAAATCAGCGAGCTTATTTCTTTCAGCGATGAAAAGCTTACTTATACGGTTGATTTGGATAAATGATAATTTAAGAAAAAGCACCTTTTGCTTCTGCCTGAAGTAAGAGGTGCTTTTCTGCTGCTTTTTTTGATGAAAAAGCTCCCAAGCATTTTTTACTTGGGAGCTTTGTGCATATAATCAGCCGTTAAGAATTTCAAAATTCTTTTTATTGTCTTTGTAAAGATTTTTGAAAACTTCAAAGTTTCTGTCATAAACAGCTTTGTTTGCCTTGTTCGGATGATAAGTTGTTTGAATGGGTATAAGCTTTTTAACATCTTTCATGGTTGGAATAAGTTTCATTCCAACCGCAATGCAGGCAGCAGCGCCGACTGCACCGATGTTTTGCGGCGATTCAACAACAACAACATCTCTTTGAAGAATGTCTGAAAGAATTTGGCAAGTTGTTGCGCCGAGAGCACCGCCGCCGCAAAAACGAACGGTGTCTTCTTTTTTATATTTGCTAACCTTTTGCTCCTGTCTCTCAAGCATCCATCTCATATGGAAGCAAATGCCCTCAACAACTGCTCTTATAAGCTCTGTTTTGCCTGTTTCAAGGCGAATGTTAAAGAACATTCCGGCTGCATTCGGATCTTCAAACGGGCATCTGTTGCCGTGAAGCCACGGAGTGAAAACAACTCCGTTGGCACCTGCCGGGATAGTGTCAATAACTTCTTCCAGATAGTCGTAAAGGTTAAACTCAACCTGCTCAAAGCTGTCTGAAGCATTGCCGTATTTTTTAAGGAAAATTCCGATTTCATCAAGTGCAAGGTGATCTTTAACCCAGCTTACGCATTTGTTTGATGTTTCAAGCTCGCCGAAATAATTGTATGCTTCGGGATCAACGCCGACTATTGCCGCCATCATTGCGCCTGCATCAACGATTTGTTCGGGCACAACGGTGCCTACCCAACCTGATGTGCCGGAATAAATATGAGTATCTCCAACTTCAACGGCACCTGCACCTACGCCGATAAGAGAAGCATCTCCGCCGCCGCCGTAAACAGCCGTGCCCTCTGCAAGCCCAAGCTCTTTTGCGGCTTTTTCGGTAACTTTGCCAACCTGCTCGGTGCTCTTTTTGATTGTTGGCATATGCTCAACATTAACTCCAACCATTTTGCAAACCGGCTTGCACCATCCTTCATGGCCTTTTCTTGTGTCATAAAGCAGTGTGCCGAATGCCGAATCCTGAGTCATAACAAATTCGCCGCTTGCACGCAAAATAAGATATTCTTTAATGTCAAGCCATTTATAAATCTTTTTAAAGTTTTCCGGCTCATGTGCCTCAACCCATTTGTATTTCCAAATCGGGTCCTTAACAGATGAGCTTACAGCACCGGTGTATCTGAGGTATTTAAGCAGTTTTGTAACTTCTGCGCCTGCTATCTGCACACCGTGAGCAATGCCTTTTTTCAGCTCTTCTCTTGCTCTTTGATCCATATATGTCATTGGGCGCCTTATGCAATTGCCGTCTTTGTCAACAAGCACAAGCCCCTGCATTGCAGAGCAAAAGCTGATGCCTTCAATCATTTCTTTGGTGATATTTGGCACTTTGTTTAAAACCGTTTTTGTGGTTATGCACATGGCTTCCCACCACTCGTCAACATCTTGCTCGGCGCCGCCTTTAACTCCGGTTTCATCATCAACATAAAGATTGTATCCTGCGGTCGATGAGGCAAGAATTTTCATTGTTTTGTCAATTTCGATAAGGCATGTTTTTATTCCCGTTGTGCCTATATCGTAAGTAATAACATATTTTGCCATAGTATTTGCCTTTCCGGCTACATTGTTAATATATCTGTGCATTTTTGCCGTAGCCTTGCAAAAATGCATTTGTGATGCCGCTTGAATTTTAAAGCAAATCAAGGCAGCGAATATGGCGGACTTTAACAAATCCTATTATATAACGCCTTTTCACGGCGAAATTAAACGGTTTATGGCTTTTGCTTTTTATTTTGAAAAGGTGAATGCAGATTCCAAAAACTTCAGCAACTGAGAAACAATTTCATCGTCGTTTGCTTCGTCAATATTTACGCCCGTGTAAATGCAAAGCCTTTCTTTGTAATAGGCGCAGGTGTAAGAAAACTGCAGCATAGTAAGTAAATTATCAAGGAAAAACGCAAAAAGTCTTGGATCAAGATCTTGGCGCACATCGCCGCAGGCAAGAGCTTGTGCAATTGCTGTTATATAAATTCTGCTTGTGTGCCCCTCAATTTCTCTTGCAAATGCAACGGCTCTTTCGCCGTCCTTTTCTGCGGTGATTTCATTGTAAAGCTTGATATAGTTTTTGTATTCTCTTGAAAGCTCGCAGCTTGCTCTGATAACCTTTTCGGCTTTCTTAAGCAATTTGTCGTGGCTTTTCATGATTTCTTCAAGCGTTTCTCGCAGCAGTACCATGCCTTTTGAAATGCAGGTGAAAAATAAATCCTCTTTAGTTGCAAAATATTTATACATTAAACCGATGCTTATGCCTGCATTTTTGGAAATAATGTTGATATTTGCGTTTTTATATCCTTTAGAGGAAAACTCTTCAATGGCGGTTTCAAGAATTTCATTTTGCCTTTCAGCGGAAATTCTGTCGAACGCTTCTTTGTGATGTTTTTCTGTCATTTTTATCAATTTTGTAAGCTTGCACAAAGCACATTACTTGCTTTTGTGCAATTCAAACAAAGGAAACCGCCTTTCAAGAAATATTTGGAATAAATACTAAACAGTATATTAGCATAGATTTAACATTCCTGCAACAATTCACAGAAATTTTAACAAAAAAAATAGAATGCGGGTTTGACAAATCGTTGAAAAGTGATATACTAAATGTGTATTTGTTGTGAGTAATCGCTCACCCCATGTTATTCAACCTCCGGGGCGGCTTTGGCTCACTTAGATTACTGTATTAAAATAATTCAAGGAGGATCTATTTTATGGATACAAGATTTGCAATCACCGAGTATCCCGATGCAACATTGCTTAATGCGGAACTCGATGCGCTTATCAAAAAGCCGATTTACTCAATCAGCAGATCTGCGCTTAAAGAATATGAGGAAGAATACTTCGCAAAGAAGTGCAAAAAGTCTAAAGAGCAGATTGAAGAGGCCAGAACCGTTATTCCGGGCGGCGTTCAGCACAATCTTGCTTTCAACTATCCTTTCCCGATTGTTATGGTAAAGGCAAAAGGCAATAAGCTTTATGATGTTGACGGCAATGAATATTACGATTTTCTTCAGGCAGGCGGCCCCACAATTATCGGCTCAAATGATGATGTTGTAAGAAAAAAGGTTATTGAATTGCTTGAGGATTGCGGCCCGTCCACAGGTCTTTTCCATCCTTATGAATATAAGCTTGCAAAGAAAATTTCAGAATGCGTTCCTTCTGTTGAAATGTTCCGTATGCTTGGCTCGGGCACAGAGGCTTGCATGTGTGCGGTTCGTGTTGCTCGTCTTGCAACCGGCCACAAAAATGTTATTAAAATGGGCGGTGCTTACCATGGCTGGTCAGATCAGCTTGCTTGGGGCATGCGTGTTCCCGGCACATTGAATCTTCAGTCACACGGTGTTCCGCTTTTCGTATTCAAGCATACTCAGGAATTCTTCCCGAATGATCTTAAAAGCCTTGAAAAGAAGCTTATTCTTAATAAATTCCGCGGCGGCACGGCAGCTGTGTTCATTGAGCCTTGCGGCCCTGAATCGGCAACACGCCCTGTTGATAAGGATTTCCCGAAGGGCGTTCAGGCACTTTGCCGCAAGTATGGTGCTCTTCTTGTTTGTGACGAGGTTGTAACAGGCTTCCGTATCGGTCTTTCCGGTGCTCAGGGCTATTACGGCATTGATCCCGATATCACCATTTTCGGTAAAATCATCGCCGGCGGCTATCCCGGTGCAGGCGGCATCGGCGGCCACAGAGAAGTTATGAAATATCTCGGCGCGGGCCTTGATAAGTCTGAAGGCAAGAAGATACATAAGGCAATGTGCGGCGGCACAATGGCTGCAACTCCTATTTCCTGCTGCGCAGGCTACACCGTTATTTGCGAGATTGAAAAGAGAAATGCTTGCCAGGTTGCGGGTCAAATGGCAGATCGCCTTACAAAGGGCATAAATGAATCCATCAAAAAGTACGATCTTCCTTTCATCTGCTACAATGTTGGCTCTATCTGCCAGCTTCACACAGTTGCAACAATGCAGTTCAGCATCAACTGGAAGAAGCCGTGGACAATTCCGAATGTTCTTAAGCAAACAGGTATTCGCCAAACCGAAATGCAGTATATGGGCGCTGCTTACATGGCAGAAGGCCTTGTTACTCTTGCAGGCTCTCGTCTTTACACTTCAAGTGCTTACACCGAAGAGGATATTGATGAATGTATCCGCCGCTTCGATAAAGTGCTTTCTAAGTGCGAAAAGATTGATTACTAATTAGATTTTGGGCGGTAATTGGCAAATTTTAAATTTACCGATTCCGCCCTTTTTGCATTTTTTTAATTCTGTTGATGCGTTTGAAAGGGAAAATTATGGCATATGAAATTGAAGAAGCAAAAAAGCTTGTTGTTGAAGCCGGTAAAAAGCTTATAGAAACAGGCCTTATTGCGCGCACATGGGGAAATGTTTCCGCTCGTATTTCGGAAACCCAGTTTGTTATTACTCCGTCCGGCAGAGCATATGAAACTCTCACTCCGGATGATATTGTTGTTGTTAATATCGAAGATTGTTCTTATGATGGTGATATTAAGCCGTCATCCGAAAAAGGTGTTCATGCTGCTGCATACAGGCACCATCCAACGGTTGATTTTGTTATCCACACTCATCAAAAATATGCAACAATCGTAAGTATCACAGGCATGGAAATCAGAAATGTTTACAGTGATTTGCAGCCGGTTTTGGGCGATAAGGTTCCGGTTGCGGATTATGCTATGTCAACCACCGAATCGCTTCGCAAAAAGGTTGAAATGTGCATAATGATGAATCCTTCCGCAAGGGCGATTATGCTTATGCACCACGGCACTCTTTGCATGGGCAACACATATGAACACGCTTTCAAAATTGCCGGTGCTCTTGAGGATTGCTGTGAAAGAGTTATCAAGGATAATTATCTTCGCCATTCTTGGGCAAAGTGCTATTCCGATGAGGATAAGAGAAATTATTTTCTTAAAAAAGAGGATTGCGGCACAATGCCGGAATCAATTTGTGATCTTGGATCTTCCGTAAGAAACGGTGATATGTTCACACTTACCGTAGGCGATCAAACATATGATGTTGATATGGAAACCTGCCTTGCGGTAAACGGAGTTGCTCCCAAGTGTGCAAAAATTCACAGGGCAATTTATGAAAATCAAAATGTTTCAATCATAAAGCATCTTACAGAGCCTGATATTGTTGCGGTTTCCTGCACAGGTGAGGATATGAAGCCCATGATTGACGATTTTGCGCAAATTGTTGGTGTTGATGTTAAAAACTGCGCTTGGATAGACGGTGATACAGATGAATGCGCTGCAAAAATCGGCAAGGCTGCTTCAGGCAGAAATGCTGTTATTATAGCAGGCAACGGAGCTCTTGTTTTCGGTAATAATGACGGTGATATGCAGGCTCTTGAAATTATTATGGATAAAGGCTGCGAGGCTGTTGTTGATGTAAATATCTTTAATCGCCCTCACTATGTTCCCAAGGCAGAGTGCTTCCTTATGAGAACGGTTTATCTTGCTAAATATTCAAAAGAAATCAATAAAAAATAATTAAATTTTGTTCTTGGCAGGGATTGTTTACCGTTTGTTAAAACTTATTTTTACAATTTGTTGGTTTTGATAATTGCAAAATTTGATAAAATGTGATATAATACAGGCATATGAGGGAGTAATTCCGTGCCGATTTTCGGTGCTGATTAAATCAACATCGTGCTCAAATAGAGCTGGTTTAATTTTAAAGAATGAGACTCGTATATGGTAGCGATACTATATACGGGTCTTTTTTAATTCCGAATATTCGGAGTCCCTTTTATTAAATTCTTTTGCGAAAGGAATTAAAAATGAAAGAATATCTTAAAAATTCTGAAGATGTGCTGAAAGATCTTCACACTTCGGCGGATGGTTTGCAGCAGAGCGAGGCAGACAATCGTATTGCCGAATACGGCGAAAATAAGCTTGCACAAGGTAAAAAGGAATCATTGCTTCATAAATTTCTTGTGCAGTTTTCTGATCCCATGATAATTATTCTTCTTGTTGCTGCGGCGGTTTCTGCCGTAACTTCTGCTTATAATCACGAATTTCCTGCCGATGTGATTATAATTATGGTTGTTGTTTTAATAAATGCCGTGCTTGGCGTTTATCAGGAAACTAAAGCAGAAAAAGCAATAGATGCGCTTAAAGAAATGGCAGCTGCAAAAAGCAAGGTTAAGCGCAACGGCGAAATAATTTCCGTTAATTCAGCAATGCTTGTTCCCGGTGATGTTATAGTGCTTGAAGCGGGCGACAGCGTGCCGGCGGATTGCCGAATTTTGAGCTGCGCTTCAATTAAAGCAGAGGAAGCGGCGCTAACGGGCGAATCTGTGCCGGTTGAAAAAACAGTTGATGCAATCGTCTGCGAGGAAGACGGCGATGTGCCGCTCGGAGACAGAAAAAATATGTGCTATATGGGCTCAAACATTGTTTACGGCCATGGTGAGGCAGTTGTTACCGCAACGGGCATGAAAACCGAAATGGGAAAAATCGCAACTGCAATAAATGATGCAAAAGACGGCGAAACACCGCTTCAAAAAAAGCTGAATCAACTTTCAAAGGTGCTTTCTTATCTTGTGCTCGGAATATGCGTCGTTATATTTTGCGTTGATGTTTTAAGAACGGTTATTTCAGGAAATGCCGTAACATTTGAAGGCATATTGAGCACATTTATGGTTGCTGTTTCGCTTGCCGTTGCTGCTATTCCTGAAGGTCTTGCAACTGTTGTTACAATTGTTTTGTCAATAGGCGTAACAAAAATGAGCAAGCGCAATGCAGTTGTTCGTAAGCTTACTGCTGTTGAAACTCTCGGTTGCACACAGGTTATTTGCTCGGATAAAACAGGCACGCTCACACAGAATAAAATGACTGTAACGGATTGTAAAGGCGATTCGGAAAATCTTACGGCGCAGGCAATGGCTCTTTGTTGTGATGCATTTAATCAAAACGGAAAAATTAACGGTGAGCCAACAGAGGCGGCACTTGTTGAATGGGCGCAAAAGCTTGGCATGAAAAAAGATCAGCTTGAGCAGGAATTTCCCCGTGTTGCAGAGGTGCCTTTTGATTCGTCAAGAAAGATGATGACAACCGTGCATTCGGCAGAGGGCAATGGCTTTGTGCAATATACAAAGGGCGCACCCGATGTTGTTTTAAAATGCTGCACCTATGCTCTCAGAAACGGTAAAAAAGTTGCGCTTACTGATGAAATACGAACTGAAATTGCAGCCGAAAATAAGGAAATGGCAGATCGCGCGCTTCGTGTGCTTTGTGTTGCTATGAGCACTTATTCCGTGATGCCAAAGGAAATTTCATCAGAAGCTCTTGAAAAAAATCTTTGCTACATCGGCCTTGCAGGCATGATTGATCCTGTTCGTCCGGAGGTGTGCGATGCAATTGTTGAAGCCAAGGAGGCCGGGATTAAGCCTGTTATGATAACGGGCGATCATAAAGATACTGCTTTTGCAATTGCAAAAACTCTCGGCATAGCAGATGATCCGTCTCAAGCAGTAACGGGCTCTGAGCTTGATTTACTCAGCGATGCAGAGCTTGAAAAGAATATTGAAAATTACAGCGTTTTTGCCCGTGTTCAGCCTGAGCACAAAGTAAGAATAGTTAATGCTTGGCGTGCAAAAGGCATGGTTACTGCCATGACGGGTGACGGAGTAAACGATGCTCCTTCCATAAAAAATGCCGATATAGGTATCGGTATGGGAATAACAGGCACGGATGTAACAAAAAATGTTGCCGATATGGTGCTTGCAGATGATAATTTTGCCACCATTATTTCTGCAGTTGAGGAAGGCAGACGCATTTATGATAATATTCGCAAATCAATTCAGTTTTTGCTTTCTTCAAATCTTGCAGAGGTGCTAACGATATTTGCTGCCACTCTTTTGGGATTTACGGTGCTTGAGCCTGTTCATCTTTTGTGGATAAATCTTATAACGGATGCCTTTCCTGCAATGGCACTCGGCGTTGAAAAAGGCGAGTCGGATATTATGAAGCGTGCGCCGCGCAGTGAAAAAGACGGTATTTTTGCAAACGGAATGGGCTTTGATGTTGCTTGGCAGGGCGCCATGGTAACTGTGCTTACATTGATTTCCTATTATGTGGGAACTCACCTTGCACACGGCAGCGGCGAGCTTATTCATCAAAACGGAATGACGATGGCATTTTTAACGCTTTCACTTGCCGAAATTTTCCATTCGTTTAATATGCGTTCAATGCGTCAGTCTGTGTTTAAACTCAAATCGCATAATAAGTTTTTGTTTGGCGCAATGGCTCTCAGCCTTGTTCTTTGCACGGCAGTTATCTATGTTCCGTTTCTTGCCGCTGCTTTCGATTTTGCGGCAGTTTCGGCAGTTGAATATGTAATTGCGCTTGCTCTTGCATTTGCGGTTATTCCGATTGTAGAAATTGTTAAACTTATTCAGCGCAAATTAAATAAATGATATTCTTTAAATCCGCTCGGCTTAGGCCGGGCGGTTTTTTATTGCCGATTTTCATTTGCGATTTCTCTTTTAATTCCGTGTTTTTTATGCTATCATATTTGTTGGTGATTTATGTTGAATCTTAAAAAAAATGATGAAATAAAGCTTAATATCGAGTCCGTAACCTCAGAAGGCAGTGCAATCGGCAGATACGGCGGTGTTGCCGTTTTTGTTTTCGGCGCAGTGCCCGGTGATATTATAACGGCTCATATTATTAAAGTTTCAAAAAACTATGCGGTAGGCATAATAAAAGAAATAATTGAAAAATCAAAATTCAGAATTGAAAGTGATTGCCCTGTTTCCGACAAATGCGGCGGTTGCACTTTCAGATCCTTAACTTATGAAAAAGAGCTTGAAAGTAAGCTCGATTTTGTAAACGGAAATATGGAACGCATAGCAAAGCTGCCCATAAGATGTGAGGAAATTATAGGAGCAGAGAACGTTCTTCGCTATCGCAATAAGGCTCAATATCCCGTTTGTGTTAACGGCGGTAATTGTAGTGTAGGCTTCTATGCTTATAAAAGCCACAGAATTATTCCCATTTCTGATTGCCTTCTTCAGCCAAAGGAATTTGAAGCCGGCGCAAATGCGTTTAAAAAATGGGCGCTTGCAAATAAGCTTTCATCGTTTGATGAAAAAAACGGAAGGGGAGTTTTGCGCCATCTTTATTTTCGCAAGGCTTTTTCAACTGGCGAAATTATGGCGTGCGTTGTTGCAAATGCAGATTCATTGCCGGATTCACAAATGCTTATATCGCTTTTGCAGTCGGCAATGCCGGGTTTAAAAAGCGTTGTGCTTAATGTGAATAAAAAGAAAACCAATGTTATTTTCGGCGAAAAAACAAAGTTGCTTTGGGGTAGCGAAAAAATAACCGATGAGCTTTTAGGAAAAAAATTTGTTATTTCACCTCAAAGTTTTTATCAGGTAAATCATGCGCAGTGTGAAAAGCTTTATTCGGCTGCCGCAGAGCTTGCACAATTAACAGGCGATGAAATATTGCTTGATATGTATTGCGGTGCAGGTACGGTCGGAATAACTCTTTCGGATAAATGCAAGGCGCTTTACGGAATTGAAATTGTGCCTCAGGCAATCGAAAATGCAATAGAAAATGCAAAACTCAATAATGTGTCAAATGCAGAATTTATTTGTGCAGATGCTTATGAAGGCGCAAGGATTTTAACCGAAAAAAGTGTTCGTCCCGATGTTGTGATTTTAGATCCGCCTCGTAAAGGTTGTCAAAAAGAGCTTTTTGATATTATATCAGGTCTCGGTGTCGAAAAAATCGTTTATATTTCTTGCAACAGCGCAACTCTTGCAAGGGATTTGCAAATTCTTGCTCAGACAGGATATGAGGCAAAGCGGCTTAAAGCAGTCGACCTTTTTCCCCGCACCCCGCATGTAGAGTGCGTGGTTCTGTTGACTAAAGTACACAAGTAAAAGTGTGAAAAAGGCTTGGAATGATGGAGAATAGATAAAAACGAGTAATGAGTGAGGTAAATCATGGCATACGAAAAGAAAAGCATTAGAGCAATAATAGATGATGTAAATAGTAGAAGAGTCTACCTTCCAGCTATTCAAAGAAAATATGTGTGGGGAGATTCGCAGATTACAAGATTAATGGATTCTATCATGCTTGGATATCCTATTGGAACTTTTCTTTTTTGGAGAGTTAAGAAGACTATTGTGAACCAAAAAGAGTATTCAATGTATGAATTTATAAAAGATTACCATGAAAGAGATGCGTATAAGAATCCAGCTGCACCACAGCCGTTCCCAGTTGGTAGTGGAGATGAAACAATTTGGGCAGTTTTGGATGGCCAGCAGAGATTGACTTCTCTATATATAGCTTTGCAGGGAAGTATGAGCAGAAAACTTCCAAACAAAAGATGGAAGAATGATGATGCATTTCCAAAGAAAGAACTGTACTTTGATTTGCACAGTGAAAAAACTGATGAAGAAGACATTTCTTACGAGTTCAGATTTTTGACAGCAGAAGAGGCTTCAAAGAATAAGGATGACAAGCTTTGGTATTTGGTAAAAGATATCCTTAAGTATTCAGCTGAAGATTTATTAACCGAAGTTATCATTCCTAATGGATGGGCAACCGACAAAGTTGCAACAAAGAATATTTCTCTTTTGCATACAAGACTGGTTACTGATGAAATCATCAACTACTTTGAAGTAGAAAAAGATTCGATTGACAGTGTATTGGATATTTTCGTTAGAGTAAATTCTGGTGGAACCGTTCTTTCAAAGAGTGATTTGTTATTCTCTACTATTGTATCTCATTGGGATAAGGCAAGGGATGAAATTGATAAGTTGCTTTCCGAAATAAACAAGAAAGGCGAAGGATTCAAGTTCTCTAATGACTTTATAATGCGTACCTGTTTGTATCTTTTAGATATGCCCGTAGCATTAAAAGTAGAAACATTCAAAAAAGACAGTGTATTAAAAATCAAAGAAAACTGGGACTCAATACGAAAAGCTATTAAGGATACAGTTGATTTGTTAAATGAGTTCGGATTCAATTCAGAAAACATGATTTCTTATGTGGCTGTTTCTCCTATGGTTTACTATAGATATAAGGGTGGCAATTTCGATTCGAGCAGTAAAGCTGAATTAAGAAAATATATTGTAATCGCACAGGTACGGCAGATTTTTGGTACTGCATCAAACTCTGCACTTACAAGTATAAGAGAAGCATTGAAGACAGCACCATCTAATTCATTTAGTATGAAAAATCTAAATGGAATTAGATTCACAGGCGACAGAACTCTTAGATATACTTCGGATGAAATTGATGCAATGTTTGATACATATGAAATTGGTGCCTATACATTTATGTTGTTATCTCTTCTGTATCCAAATTTAAAATATAGTCAGAAAGGATTCCATCAAGATCATATGCATCCGTATACAGGATTTGAAGAAGACAAGATTAAAGACTTAGTGTTGCCGGATGGAACAGTGATTGATGATGAAACTAAAGAAGATTGGCGTAGAAGAAGGAATACATTAGCAAATCTTCAATTGTTGGAAGGTGGAGAGAATGAATCTAAAAATGCGACATCGCTTTTTGATTGGCTAAAGGTTACTGAGAATAGTGAAAATGCTAAGTACCTTCCTAGTGATGTTTCTTATGAACTTGCATACTTTGAAGAGTTTATGGAGAAGCGTCAGAAACTGATGAGCAAGGCATTAAAGGACATTCTTTTATAGTATTTCCTATATTGACAATAGGACAATTCAATGTTTTAATCGGATCGGCATACCAATTTTAAGGCGAAAACAGGGGCCCAACTATTCCATTGTACAATAGGGGTTGAGTATGTTTTTCGTTGAACAACCGAGCCATGTAGAGGCGGTATGTTTGCTGTCAAAGGTGAACCGCAACAAGTAAACAACCTTTTAAATAGAATGTGTGGCGAAGATTGAAAAAATGCATAAATATTATGCGAGAATATACCGGAATTTGCGTTTTTATTGCGTTTTTACAAAAAACACATAAATATTTGAAATATTTTGAAAAAAGTAGATACAAAACTTCCTAAGTATGATATAATGGCAACAATGCTTAAAAATGATAAACTCCTTCAAATCCTGTAGGAGTTTATTGTTTTATAAGATTATTTTCGTTAGATAAAATCAGAGAGGGAAATTGTATGTCTAAAATCACTAATGAACCGAAAATCAAAAACAAGGTTATAGCAAAGGTAAGAGAGCAACTTGAGCATCGTGCTTTTTGGCTTTATCTTTTAACCGATGAGGCTGAAAAAAGAGGGCTTGACCCGGAGGATTTCACTTCTGCCGCCATTTCAAGATGCGGCACTTCACAAGGCGATGATATTTGCGCCTTGAGATATATTAAAGAAAAGAAATGCGGGGTGCAAATATGAAAAAAGTAAACACATCATTGATTGTCAGATTATGTCTTCCGCAGTTTGCGGTGGGACTTTTTACGACGATGCTTAATAACTATCTTATCTATTTTTATCAGCCGTCTAAGGAGTCCGGCATTCCGGATCTTATTCCGCAAGGCAGAATAGTGCTTGGTATTCTTACCATAATCGGTTTGATAAAAGCAGTAGGCCATATTATTGATGCGGTAACGGATCCGCTTATCGCAGCAAGCTCGGATAAAAGCAAAAACAAAAACGGCAGAAGAATTCCGCTTATGAAAAAAGCCGCAATCCCGTTTGGCTTGTGTGCATTGCTGATGTTTTTTGTGCCCATAAATTCCGTCAGCGGCTGGAATGCTGTTTGGATTGCGGTATTTATGTGGGGCTATTATTTCTTTTTCACTCTGTATATGATTCCTCACACGGCTCTTATTCCCGAACTTGTTCAGGACGGGCCGCTCAGAGTCAATACATACACAATCAGTTCGTTTTTCTTTGTAACCGGCAGCGCATTAGGATATGTCAGCCCGTTAATCGTAAGCCTTTTCAAAAAAATCGGCTTGGAAACACTTTCTGCTTGGAGAACAACATTCGGAATTTACACTGTAATCGGTATTGTTTTGTTGCTCATACCGGCATATACAATTAAAGAAACCGATTATGTTCGTTCTGTTATTCCAAATGTTTCTTTGGGCGAGTCATTAAAGCACGCTTTTTCAAACAAGCATTTCAGAATAGTAACACTCGGTCAGTTGCTTGAAAACACAGGAATGGCTTTCTTTCAGGCTTGTATAATGTATTATGTAACATCTCTTATGGGCCTTGCAGAAACCTATTCGGTTTTGATTTTGGCAATATCAATCGCAGGTTCTCTGCTTATGTATCCGTTTGTTAATAAATTTGCTAAGAAAAAGGGCAAAAAGCTTCCGGTTATACTCGGTTGCATCGTATTTTCTGTTGCAGAGGTTGTGATCTGTTTCTGTGATTTGATTCCCGGCAACAAGCTTGTTTTGGCTTGCGTGTTTGCTTTGTTTGTTTCATTCCCGTTTGCCGTTCTCAACGTTCTTCCAAGTGCAATGATGGCGGATATTATTCAGTATGATACCGTAACAACGGGTATAAACCAAGAAGGCATCTTCGGCGCCGCAAAGAGTTTTATAGTTAAAATGGGCAATTCTCTTGCCATTATGATCGTGCCCTCGCTTATCGTTACGGGTGCCGCAGCAGGTGAAAATGTGGGTGTGCTCGGATTAAAGCTCACGGCTATTGCAGGCGGATTGTTCTGCCTACTTGCCGTAATAGTATTCCTTACATACAAAGAAAAGGATGTTCTTTCCACAATAGAAAAAGGCAGTAAAGAAGGAGAATAATTGTGTCTGAAAATGCAAACAGCTCTTTAAAGGATAGAGATTTATACTATGCAAATCGTCTTGCGGAAATGATAAGATGCAAAACCGTTTCTAAAAAAGACGGCTTTGAGCCGGAGGAATTTCTTAAGCTCAGAAAAGTGATTGCAGAACTTTTTCCGCTGCTCACGGAAAAGGCAGAGCTTACCATCCTCGGCGATGATGCTTATTTGTATAAAATTAAGGGTAAAGATAAATCAAGAAATGTTATGGTAATGTCTCATCACGATGTGGTTGATGCCACGGGTGATTGGCAGGTTGAGCCCTTTGCAGGCGTAATTAAGGACGGAAAGCTTTGGGGCAGAGGCACGGTAGACACCAAAACGCCGCTTTTTGCAGAGTTTTCCGCAATTGAGGAATTGATTAAAGACGGCTTTGAATTCCCGGTAAATGTTTATATCTTTTCTTCTCACAATGAGGAAACCGGCGGAGACGGTGCTGTTTTTGCTCTTGATTATTTCCGGAAAAACAATATAGAATTTGAATGGATTATTGATGAGGGCGGCGCTGTAATTGATCCTCCGATGGCGGGAATCGGCAAAAAATGCGCAATGATGGCAGTTCATGAAAAGGGAAGATGCACTGCGCATCTTGTTGCAAAAAACAAGCAGGGGCATGCAGGCCTTGCAGGCAACCATCAAACTCCCGTTATGAGAATGGTTTCATTTATGGCAGAGATTGATGAAAAAAAGCCTTTCATTAAAAAGCTTCATCCCGAGGTAAAGGGAATGTTTGAGGGACTGGCTCCTCATATGTCGTTTCCGATGAAATTTGTTTTCTCAAATCTTTGGTTATTTTCGGGTCTTTTGGTAAAGCTGATGCCAAAGCTAAATGCTGCCGCAGGCGAAATGCTCGGCACGGGCTGCACTTTTAAAAACCTTTCAACTGATGCGGACGGCACTTGCAGAGGCGAGGCTTTTCTGCGTTGCATAAATGATTTGGATTTTGAAAAAGATGTGGCGGCAATGAAAGAAATTGCAGCTAAATACGATGTTGAAATTACTCTCAGCGAAACGGATAATGAATATTACAGACCTGCTTCGCTTGACAGTGATGGATACAAATACATCAGAAAAACCGTTCAAAAAGTTTTTGATTATGCGGCTGCGGCTCCGTTTATTCTTCCTGCCGGAACGGATGCGAGAAGATTTGCCGATCTTTCGGATGCCGTTATCAGGTTTGCGCCGATTGATATTGATTCTCAGCAATACGGATCTGTTCACGGAAATAACGAGAATATATCGGTTGATAAAATCGCTTTGGCTGTTGATTTTTATAAGGAATTGTTGAAAAACTATAAGTGAGTTTCTTGTTGAAAACAGCTTGATGAATTGAATTATTAAGCGAGGCAAAAGTTTTTGCCTCGCTTTTTTCGTGCCGTTTTCCGTGCCGAAAGCATCAATTGCTTTATTTGCAGAAAATTTGCAAAACAAGGTGCATCGGGATTGAATTTATCAACCAAATGGTTTATAATGTGATAAGCCGATGTGCGTTTAAAACATGGAGGATAATGATGAACACATCCGATATGATTAAAGAACTGTGTAATAAACAGAATATAAGTGTTTCCGAGCTTGCCAGAAGAATCGGCCAAACGCCTCAAAACTTCGGCAAAAAGCTTAAGCGGGATACTATGACTCTTGAAGAACTGAAGCAAATAGCGGATGTTGTTGGGGTAACCTTTGAACAGTCTTTTATTTTGCCGAACGGAGAGCAAATAAAAACAAGTAACGAATAGAATAGCTTTGCTTTTATTTGGAATTAAGCTGCAAAGGCTTATCGGGCGGCGATAAGAAAAAACTGTAAATTTTTATTGCGATTGCATTCACGGCAATTGAAACGATTTTAATACGAAAGGCGTTGAGCATAATGAAACTGAATAATGATATAATGCTTGGTAATATAGACGGCAAGGATTTTGCCATTGCAACGGGCAATCTTTCAAAATCATTCAACGGAATTATCAATAATAATCCAACCGCAAATTATATTTTTACCCTACTTAAAACAGAGCAAACGGAAGACAGCTTGGTTGCCGCAATGCTTGAAAAATATGATGCGCCGGAGGAAGTTATTCGTGCCGATGTGCGCGAAGTTATAGAAATCATCCGCAAAGCTGGAATCCTTGAGGAATAATAAGATTTGTCTTCTTGTGATTTCTTTAAAATAATAATTTAGTTTTCCCGGAGATTAAAAGGCGGTTGCATTTTTGATTTTGCCGGAAGGTTATGTGAAATAATATGATAAAAACAGGAATTGCGGAGATTGATTATCTCCTTTGCCTTTTAAAATGTGCGCTTCTCGGTGAAAAGGCACCTAAGCCTGCCGAGGGAACAGACCATAAAAAGCTGTTTGAAACGGCAAATAAACAGCAGGTTTATAACATAATTTTGCCTGCACTGCAAGAAGCCGGTGTTTTAACTGCAGATGAAGAAGCTGCGTGGAATAATTATCGCTATTCGGAGCTTAAACGCACAATTGTTGTGAATAATGAGCGCTCTGCAATTTGCGCCGATCTTGACAATGCCGGCATTAACTATATGTTTTTAAAAGGTCTGGTGATAAGAGATTATTATCCCGGCAGTTTTATGCGCCAAATGAGCGATAATGATATTTTGTATGATAAATCAAAGCGTGAAAAGCTGCTGAAAATAATGAAAAGCCACGGCTTTTATCTGGGCACGGCTTCCGAAAACTCGGATGATTTTTATAAAAAGCCGTATTGCTCTTTTGAAATGCATAGGGATTTGTTTTTTGAAGGCTCTGAATTTTGCCCCGGTCTTGATCCTTGGGAAAATGCAAAAAAAGCAGAGGGCTGCCGCTATGCAATAAGCTGTGAGGATAATTATATTTATGCCCTTGCGCATATGTATAAGCATTACAGCTGCGGCCACGGCTGCGGAGTGCGATTCCTTTGCGATATGTATTTGCTTTCGCACAGCAATGATGAATTGGATTGGGATTATATAAGCTGCAAATTTGCAGAGTTTGGGCTTTCGGAATTTCATTCCGTTGTGCTTTCTCTTGCGGATTGCGTTTTCGAAGAAAAAGAGCCGCAGGATGCCGAAAAACAATTGCTTTCCAAAATGTTTGACGGCGGAGTTTTTGGAAAATTCGAGCGTAATATTACCGAAGAGGTAAACAACTACGGCGGAAAGCTCGGCTGGCTGAAGCACAGGCTCTTTCCGGAAAAAAGCGAAATGAAGGCGCAATATAAGGTTCTTGAAAAAAAGCCTTTTTTATTGCCGTTTTATTATGTATATCGCTTGTTTGATAAATATAAGCATAATAAAAAGGTTATGATGAATGATCTGAAAGAACTTAAAGATAACTATTCGGAGGATAAATAATTTTGTCTGTAAACAAAGAACATATAAGAAATTTTTCAATAATTGCTCATATAGATCATGGTAAGTCCACTCTTGCGGATAGATTGTTGGAACTTACCGAATCTGTTCAAAAGCGTGATATGCAGGATCAGATTTTGGATGATATGGATTTGGAGCGTGAACGCGGAATAACAATCAAAGCTCATGCGGTTAAACTTGATTATAAAGCAAAAAACGGCGAGCTTTATGAATTTAATTTGATTGACACTCCGGGCCATGTGGATTTTAATTATGAGGTTTCAAGATCCCTTGCTGCCTGTGAGGGCGCATTGCTTATAGTTGATGCATCTCAGGGTGTTGAAGCACAAACACTTGCAAACACTTATCTCGCTCTTGATCATGATTTGGATATTTTGCCTGTTATAAACAAAATTGATTTGCCTGCCGCAGATCCTCAGGCGGTTGCCGAGGAGGTTGAAGAGGTTATAGGCATTCCTTGCCTTGATGCTCCCCGTGTTTCTGCAAAAACAGGGGAAAATGTTGGCGAAATTTTGGAATATATCGTTAATGAGGTAAGACCTCCGCAGGGCGATGATTCAAAACCGCTTCGTGCGCTTATCTTTGATTCCGTTTATGATTCTTACAGAGGCGTTATTGTTTATGTGCGCGTTATGGATGGCAAAATTAAGGCCGGCGATACTATGCGCATGATGGCAACCGGAGCAGAGTTCACCGTTGTTGAGGTAGGATATATGCGTGCCACATATATGGAAAAGGCACCGGAGCTTACGGCGGGCGAGGTTGGTTATATAACGGCTTCAATCAAAACGGTGCATGATGCCCGTGTCGGCGATACTGTAACAACCGCCTCTTACCCAGCAGAAGAACCGCTTCCGGGTTATAAAAAAATAAATCCTATGGTGTTCTGCGGTGTTTATCCGGCAGACGGCGCTGATTATGAGGCTTTGCGTGATGCTCTTGAAAAGCTGCAACTCAACGATGCCTCTCTTTCATTTGAACCGGAAACCTCCGGTGCGCTCGGCTTTGGCTTCAGATGCGGTTTTCTTGGGCTTTTGCATCTTGAAATAATTCAGGAAAGGCTTGAAAGAGAATATAATCTTGATCTTGTTACAACCGTTCCGAGTGTTGTTTACAAAATTCATATGACCGACGGAAGCTTGAAGGAAATTGATAATCCTACAAATTATCCCGACCCGGCTTTGATTGATTATTGCGAAGAACCGTTTTGCAATGCCAACATATATGCGCCAAGCGAATTTGTTGGCACAATTATGGATATGTGCCAGGACAGACGCGGCGTGTTTAAAACAATGACTTATATCACGCCGGACAGAGTTGATATAAGCTATGAGCTTCCGCTTAACGAAATCATCTATGATTTTTTTGATGCGCTTAAATCACGCACCAGGGGCTATGCATCGTTTGATTATGAGGTTTCGGAATACAGGCGCAGCAATCTTGTTAAGGTTGATGTTATGCTAAACGGCGATATAATAGATGCTCTTTCGTTTATTATTCATGCCGATAAGGCTTATCCGCGTGCAAGAAAAATTGCGGAAAAGCTTAAAGACAATATACCTCGCCACCTTTTTGAGGTGCCTATTCAGGTTGCAATCGGCGGCAAGGTTATTGCAAGGGAAACCGTTAAGGCGCTTCGTAAGGATGTGCTTGCAAAGTGCTATGGCGGCGATGTAACAAGAAAGAAAAAATTGCTTGAAAAGCAAAAAGAGGGTAAAAAGCGTATGCGCCACTTCGGCACGGTTGAAGTTCCGCAGGAGGCATTTATGGCTGTGCTTAAGCTTTCTTCAGATGATGATAAATAAATTTGCGAAAGGTTAATCTTTTCAAATTATGGCAAAATACGAAAGACTTTCCGATGATGTTTATATAGAGGTAACACCTCAACACACCTTTGGCACCGATGCTCTGCTTTTGGCGGATTTTGCAGCGCCTAAGGATAAAGATACGGCAATGGATATGGGCACGGGATGCGGAATTATTCCGTTTCTTTGGTTAAGAAATCCAAAACCGGAAAGGGTGCAGTGCCTTGATATTCAGCAAAATGCCGTTGATCAGGTAAATCGCAGCATAGAGCATAATTCGTTGCAAAACAGGCTCACCGTGCATCATTGCGATTTAAGGCAGATAAGGCAGCATTTTCCGGCAGAGGGCTTCTCGCTCGTAACAATGAATCCTCCTTATAAACCCGTAGGCACGGGCATTGAATCTCTCGGCGAAAGTGCAAAAATTGCACGCCATGAGATTTGTTGCAATATTGAGGATGCGGTTCTTGCCGCAAATTATCTGCTTAAATACGGCGGTAGGTTTTGCATGTGCCATCGCCCCGAAAGGCTTGTGGATGCGCTTGAAATTATGCGCCGCCACAGCTTGGAGCCTAAAAGGCTGCGCTTTGTGGTTGATAAAAGCGGTGAAGAGCCGTTTTTATTTCTTGTGGAGGGCAAAAAAAATGCAAAACCCTTTATACGCATAGAGCCGCTGCTGCAAATAAAAAAAGAAAACGGCAAATTCACCGATGAAATGCTTAAAATTTACGGTTCTTATGCCGATGGGTACGATAAATGAGCGGAAAATTATATGTTGTGGGCACGCCGATAGGCAATCTTTCTGATTTGTCTCCCCGTGCGGTGCAAACTCTTGCGGATGTTGATTTTATTGCCGCTGAGGACACAAGAGTTACTCTTAAAATACTTAATCACTTTGGTATAAAAAAAGAAGCTGTCAGCTATTATGAACACAATAAGCGTGAAAAAGGAGAGCTTATTTGCGCAAGAATTGCCGCCGGCGAGGATTGCGCCATAGTAACCGATGCCGGTATGCCTGCAATTTCAGATCCCGGCAGGGAGCTTGTGCAGCAATGCCATGAAAAAGAAATTCAGGTGGTTTCCGTTCCCGGACCTACCGCTTTTGCCACGGCGCTTGCAATTTCCGGAATGGATACGGGGCGCTTTACTTTTGAAGGCTTTTTAAGCGTTTCAAAAAAATCACGCTTCGAGCATCTTGATGAAATTAAAGATGAAAAACGAACAATGGTTTTTTACGAGGCACCGCATAAGCTTGCAAGCACGCTTGCGGATTTGTATTCTGCTCTCGGAAACAGAGAAATTGCCATAGTGCGTGAAATAACTAAAATTCACGAAGAAGTAATTAAAACAACCTTGAAAGATGCAAATGAGCTTTACGGCGATGGCCATTTGAAAGGCGAAATGGTTTTGATTATAGAGGGTAAAAATCAAGAAACAGAGCAGGAAATCACCTTGGATGATGCCGTAAAAAAAGCTGCGGCGCTTGTTCAATCCGGCATGACTATGAGCCGTGCCGCAAAAGAGGCGGCTGCAAGCTCTCCGTTTAAAAAATCGGATATTTACAAGGAACTTTTGGAAAGCGAAATATGATTTGCAATCAATGCCCCAGAATGTGCGGGGCAAACAGAAAAAACAATCTCGGATTTTGTGCGTCTCCGCAGGAGTTCAGGCTTGCAAGGGCGGCTCTTCATTATTGGGAAGAGCCTTGCATAAGCGGTAAAAACGGCAGCGGCACCGTGTTTTTCAGCGGCTGTAATTTAAAATGTGTTTTTTGCCAAAATCATGAAATCAGCCTTGAAAATAAGGGCGTTGAGGTTTCTGATGAAAAGCTTATTGAAATATTTGAACGCTTGATAGAAAGCGGCGCAAATAATATAAATCTGGTTAATCCCACTCATTATGCGCTTCGCCTTGCAAATGTGCTTTCAAAATGGAAATGCCCTGTGCCTGTTGTTTATAATTCGGGCGGGTATGAAAATATTGAAACACTGAAATTCCTTGACGGTCTTATTGATATATATTTGCCGGATTTTAAATATATCAGAAACGATAAAGCTCAAAGATACGGCAAAGCAGCAAATTATCCGGAAGTTGCAAAGGCGGCAATTGCAGAAATGGTGCGCCAGCAACCAAAATGCGAATTTTGCGGTGATGTTATGCAAAAAGGTGTTATAATCCGCCACTTGATTTTGCCGCAAAACACAAATTCAGCTGTTGAAATAATTGATTATGCGGCAAATAATTTCCCACAGGTGTATTTGAGCCTGATGTCGCAATACACTCCGTGCGGCGATTTGTCTGCTTGCCCGGAAATAAACAGAAAAATAACACGGCGTGAATATGAAAAGGTGGTTTCCCATGCAATTGATGTGGGATTTCAAAATGTTTTCGTGCAGGAACTTGATTCTGCCGGCAAGGATTTTATTCCGCCTTTCGATTTAACCGGGGTTTTATAGTTAAGTGCTTTTTATTAAGGTGCTTATTATAATAGAATTGCAGGTGGCATTGATTAAGGGCTTTGCTGCCGGCTTTATAAAATTTATGTTGGGGGTTAAATTATGAAAACGAAGGAATTTTCTTTCAAATCCGCCACGGGTGTTTGCCGGATACACGGCTGCGAATTTTTACCCGAGGGCGAGGTAAGGGCTGTGGTTATAATTCACCACGGAATGGCAGAGCATATCAACAGATATGCCGATTATGTTAAGCACTTAACGGATATGGGCTATGCCGTGTTTATGCATGATATGGCAAATCACGGCAAATCAAATCAAAAAACCGAGCTGCTTGGCTACTTCGGCGAAAACGACGGATATAAAAATCTTGTTAAGGATTTAAAAACCGTTTATGATCTTGCCAAAAAGGAATTTCCTGATAAAAAGATAATTATGTTTGGCCACTCCATGGGCTCGTTTATCGTTCGCTGCTTTGACTGTGCTTATCCCGGTGCAAGCGATGCTTCGGTTTATATGGGCACAGGCGGCAGTAATCCGGCTGCCGGTATGGGAAAGGCAATTTCAAATCTTATTGCAAGCATTAAAGGAAGCACCTATAAATCAAAAATGCTCGATAAAATGACATTTGGCAGCTTTAATAAAAAAACAGACAAAAAAACGTCGTTTGATTGGCTGACAAGAGATTCTGCCATTGTTCAAAAATATATTGATGATGACTATTGCGGCTTCCTGTTTACCGTTAAAGGCATGAATGATTTGGTTAATCTTAATGTTTGGGCAAACAGCGCTGAATGTTATAACACCGTTAAAAAGGATTTGCCGATTTTGCTTGTTGCGGGTGCGGATGACCCCGTAGGTGCATATTCAAAGGGTATTAACGAGGTTGCAGACAAGATGAAGGCCTCCGGCCACACAAATGTTACGGTTAAGCTTTTCCCGGGTTGCCGCCACGAAGTTTTGAACGAAACAAACAGGCAAGAGGTTTATGAAGGCATAGATGAATTTTTAGATGCTAATTGCTGATTTGCAGTGTTTTTAAGGATATAAATTAAAAAAGCCCCGCAATTTGGGCATATGCCTGCTTGCGGGCTTTTTCACTTGCTTTTCAAATTTTGTTTTGCAAAGCCTTTTTATAATAATACAATGATTTGGAGTGAATGTATTGTCTACACAGGAAAAAGGATATATTTTAAAAGATTTAAATGAATTTACGCAGCTTGCAGATTGTAAAAAGCCGTTTTTGTGCTGTGGAAAATCTTTTATGAAAACGGATGCTTTTGATTTTCTTTCAAATGAATATGATTTAACGGTGTGGAGCACTGTTCGCCCAAATCCAAGGTATGAGGATATGCTTGCCGCAGCAGAACTTTATAAAAAGAATTCTTGCGATTATATAATCGGCGCCGGCGGAGGCTCTGTGCTTGATTCGGCAAAAATGATTAAATTGCTTGTAACCAATGATGCCGAAACCGCACTTTTAAAGCCGATGGATGATAATGATATAGGTTTCTTTGCAATTCCGACAACTTCGGGCACGGGTTCTGAAGCAACACGCTATTCTATATTTTATGTAAATGATGTTGAAAAGCACTCAATAACTCACAGCGGCTTTTTGCCTGATTTGGTGTTGCTTGATGAAGCGTTTTTAAAAACCGTGCCGCCTTACCAAAGAAGATGCACGGCAATGGATGCGCTTTGCCATGCAATAGAAAGCTATTGGAATGTTAAAAGCACATCGCAAAGCAAAGAATATGCAGAAAAAGCAATAAGGCTTTTTGTGCAAAATAAAAACGGATACATTGCAAATGAATCTGTTGCAAACAGAAATATGCTGTTGTCTTCCTACTTTGCAGGAAAGGCAATCAATATCACTTCAACCACATCGGCTCATGCAATGTGCTATAACATCACAATAAATTGCCACACGGCGCACGGCCATTCTGTTGCCGTTAATTTAGCGGAAATTTGGGATTATATGAATCAAAATAATTCTTTTGTAAATGACAGGCGCGGCAGGGAATATGTGCTTGAAACCCTTGATGAACTTGGTGTTATGCTTGGCGCAAAAAATTCGGCAGGCGGTGCCGCCGCATTCAGAGCGCTTGTTGATGAATTCGGCCTTGAATCGCCGAGGGCGGATGAAAAGCTTGTTCAAGGCTTTGCGGCCGGTGTTAATGTAGACAGATTACTTAATAATCCAACAACATTAACATCTGCCGATGTAGAAGAAATATATAAAAGAGTGTTTAAATTAAATGGGCAAATCTAAAAAAATCAATCTTTCAAAATTCGGCATTATGTTGCCGCTTGCGGTGCTTTGCTGCCTGCTTTGGGGCTCTGCTTTTCCTATTGTAAAAATCGGTTATAAGCTTTTCGGAGTTTCGCAATCAAATACTGCGGCGCAAATTCTTTTTGCCGGCGTCAGATTTGTTGCGGCAGGTGTGCTCGTTATCGTCTTCGGATCATTGCTTGCCAAAAAACCTTTGTTGTTGCATGGTAAATCCCAATTAAAGCATTGCTTCATTTTGTGTGTGTTTCAGACTGTTATGCAATACACAATGTTTTATATCGGCCTTGCACATACAAGCGGTGTTAAGGCAAGTGTGCTTGATTCGCTGAGCGTTTTTCTTTCTTTGCTCATTTCGTCACTCGTTTTTAAAATGGAAAAACTTACGGCTCCAAAAATAATCGGTGCTGCCATCGGTTTCGCCGGCGTTGTACTTATAAATTTTCAATCGGGAGGATTCGGCGGATTCAGCTTAAACGGAGACGGCGCAATTGTTCTTTCGGCTTTTGCTTATTCTGTTTCCGGAGTCCTTGTTAAAAGATTTTCGCAAACGGATGATCCCGTTGCGCTTTCCGGATGGCAGTTTCTTGCGGGCGGAATAATAATGAGCGTTTGCGCTTATGCCGCAGGCGGCAGAATTTATGTTAAAGCCGGCGTGAAAAGCATTTTGATTTTGCTTTATCTCGCGCTTATTTCCGCCGTTGCTTACACGGTTTGGAGCTTGCTGTTAAAGCATAATCCCGTTTCACGGGTTGCCGTAACGGGTTTCATGAATCCTGTTTTCGGTGTGTTGCTTTCCGCACTTATGCTGGGAGAAACGGCGGAAGCGTTTAATGTTAAGAGCTTGGCATCGCTGATTCTTGTTTGCGTTGGTATATATGCCGTTAATGCAAATTTCAGTGGCAAAAAGGCAAAGCATTCAAGCTCTTTCAACAATGCTTAAAATGGGTGTTTCTGTGCTAAGTGTGCTTGATGCGCCTTTTTCGGAAGAATATATAAACGATAACAAAAGGGCTGTGCAGCTTAAAAGTCTGCGCAGCCCTTTGCAATTGTGTGCGTTATTTTATTTCGTGAATTTCGTTGAACACGGCGGTCATCTTTTTGCTGATCTGCATATCGGTGTGAAGTGAACCGAAATACCAATGATAGTAGTCCACATTTTTTGCAAGCTCCTGCAAATACGTGTTCAGCGGAGTAATCTTTGCCGCTTCTTTTAAATGCAACTTCAGAAAATCCTTTGCTATTGCCGGCGCTTCATAAGATAATATGTAGTTCACATTGTAATTTGAATCTCTTAAATTATCTTCTGCGTTTTTAATTTCTTCTGCGTTTGGCATTTCCTCGTCCCACCAAGAAACACCGGGCTCACGCATATCACGGTCATCGCTTTCTCCTCCGCCCATAACGAAAAAGGTTTTATCGTCAAATGTAAAAATCTCTCCTCGCATCAGGTGGAAAATGTTGTTTGCTATTTTGTGTGCGTTTCCGCCCTTCCAACGATACGGTGTGTAAGCGTTCAGCATATCAAAGTTTTCGTGTGAACCGTCCAAAAAGCAAATTGTGTATTTTTTGCTTTTCAGTATTTCTAAGTTTTTCTTTTCGGTTTCGCTGTTTGGATTCCACAAAAAGCCAAAATCGCCGCAAATTATTAAAATGTCTTTTTCGCCAAGCTTTTTAAGCTTTGGGTTTTTAAACCACGATATATCGCCGTGAGTGTCTCCTGTAACATAAACCATAAAATTCACTGTGCCTTTCGTAAATTTGAATTTTACTCAATCTTAATATTTTTTTATTCAATAAGTCTTTTAAACGGCGTTTAAAAATGTTAAAATATCATCAGTGCCGTAAAGTGCATTTCTTATATAATATATTTTATTCTAAAAGGTGTCAAGAGTATGAAAAAGTTTACCGCTTTTTTTTCTGCGTTGGTTTTTATAGTAATATCCGTTTTTGCAGATGTTTCGGCTTTTGCCGCAACCTACACTCCGGATGTTTCACTTTATTCCAAGGCCTATATGCTTATAAATTTGGATGATAATTCATATCCGGTGGTTGCAGAGAAAAATCAAAATGAAAAAATGTATCCCGCTTCGCTTACTAAAATAGTTACCGCCATGGTAACAATAGAAAATGTTGATGATCTGCAGCAGGAGGTCACCGTTTCAAAAGAAGCTTTTGATATTCTGCTCGGCACAGGTGCTCAGGTTGCAGGTCTGAAGGTTGGCGACACACTAACTGTTGAACAGCTTTTGTATTTAACAATGGTTCATTCTGCATGCGATGCAACCGAGGTGCTCGCTGAATTTGTTGGCGGCACAAGGGCTGCTTTTGTGCAAAAAATGAATGAGTATGTTAAATCTCTCGGCTGCGAAAACACAAATTTTGTTAATCCGGATGGCTTGCACGACGAAAATCATTATACAACAGCTGCAGATATGGCAAAAATTGCATTGGCGGCAATTCATAATCCCACTTTCACAAAAATTGCAGACACGGTTGAATATGAGTATAACGGCCAAAAGTTTTATCACACAAATTTAATGCTTCGCAAAGGTTTTGTCTCTTATTATTATAAATATGCAAAGGGCATTAAAACAGGCTCAACGGGAGAGGCCGGGTATTGCGTAGTTACAACCGCAAGTAAGGATGGGTATAATTACCTTGCCGTTGTTTTGGGTGCTCCGGTGATAGATTATAATAAGGACGGATATGTTGAAAAATGTTCTTTTATAGATGCCGCCACTCTTTTTGATTGGGCATTCTCTCAGTTGAAGTATTCCACTGTGCTTGAAAAAAGCGAGGTTGTTGATGAGGTTCCTGTTAAAAACGGCAAGGATTCGGATACGATTCGCCTTGTTGCAAAAGATGATGTAACGGCGATAGTGCCGGTTGGGCTTGATAAATCAACCGTAATAATAAAAGTTAAAGATAAACCGCAGGAGATAAAAGCCCCGGTAAGTAAGGGCGATGAAATTTGCACGGCGGATATCATTTACGGTGATCAGGTTGTTGCAACGGCACAATTGGTGTCTGCGGATGATGTTGAACTCTCCACTTTATTGAAGGTTCTTAATTCAATTAAATCGTTTTTCTCGAATACCGCCGTTAGAATTATTATAGTTGTTGTTGCAATAGGCGTTGCCGCATATGTGGCTCTTGTTGTTAACAAAAACAAAAAAAGAAAAGCACGCCGCCGCAAAGCTCTTGAGGAAAAAGAAAACGGCAAATAAAACAGAATAACTAAAAAGAAAAAAACCGCCGATACAACAGTATCGACGGTTTTTTCGTCATTGCGTCGTAAGTGAATTTGTTTTGCCCAATTGTTTTCACAATTTTGCATCATTCTTTTGCGAACAGCCCCGATAGGGGGCTTTATTTATTCGATGCTTATTGAGCCTGAAGAAGGCAACTTCTTTGCTTCTGCCTTCGGCAAGGATATCTTGAGGATACCGTTTTCATATTTTGCGTTAACTTCGGAAGCCTTAACATCATCGCCAACATAAAAGCTTCTGCTGTTAGAGCCAACATAACGCTCCTTGCGAATGTAGTGGCCTTTCTTGTTTTCGGTTTCCTTATCAATGCCTTTTTCGGCGCTGATGGTAAGATAACCGTTCTTAAGATCAACCTTGATTTCGTCCTTCTTGAAGCCTGGAAGATCAACATCAAGCTCATATGAGCCATCGGTTTCTCTAACATCGGTTTTCATCATGTTTTTAGCATGCTTGCCATACAAGGGGTTGCGGCGTTCAAAACCGGACATTGAATCAAATACATCGTCCCACATATCATCGAATAAGTTTTCACCGAAAATGCTTGGTAACATAAATCATTCCTCCATTCAACTTAGCTTGTGCTCGTAGCTGCGGATGAAATCCTCGGTGGCGAGTTTTGCTACCTGCCGTTCGGCGGTGAACTTGTTTTACTCAAGAGCTGTGTTTGCATCACATATCTGTGGTGCCTTCGCACCTCTCTTTCAAGTTCATCTTCATTATATGCACAAAAATTAGCACTGTCAAGTGGAGAGTGCTAATTTTATTTTTATTTTAGTTTTTGTTAATATTATATGCAATAACTAGGAAATTTATTTACATATTGCAAGTGTTGTGAAAATATTGCTGATATTGTTGCATATAAAATCGCCCTGATATTAGTGCATTCCTACGAAAAAAACAAAAATGCACTCTTTTAATTGAAAAAATAGGCGGTTTGTTTTAAAATTGCATTATAAATATCTTTTGTGGGAGCACTTGTTATGATAACTCTTGAAAACATAAATTTGCAGCATGTAACTCCGGAAAGCGTCGGTGTTAAAAGCTCTGCAATTAAGGCTTTTGTCGATGAGATAAACAGTAAAAAACTTGGCTTGCAAAGTTTCACAATGGTGCGCCATGACAAAGTTTTTGCACAGGGATTTTGGAAACCTTATGCTGCCGATATTCCTCATGTGCTTTATTCAATGAGCAAATCTGTAACTTCAACCGCTGTTGGCTTTGCAATTGATGAGGGGCTTTTAAATCTTGATGATAAAGTATCTGATTTCTTTCCTGAATATTTTTCTTCAAAGCTTCCCGTTAACAAGATGCTTACGGTGCGTATGTTGCTCACCATGCGCTCCGATAAATTTATAACTGTGTTTGACGAAAAAGGCGATAAGGATTGGATAAAGCAATTCTTTGATGCCGCATTTATGCTGCCACCAAACACAAAATTTAATTATATTTCCGAAAATACATTTATGCTATCTGCCATCATTTCCAAAGTTACGGGAATGAGCATGGTTGATTATCTTAATTTAAAGATGTTTGCTCCGCTCGGTATTGAAAAACCGTTTTGGGAAACAGACGGCAAGGGTAACAATGCCGGCGGCTGGGGACTCTATATGAAATCTGAGGATTTGGCAAAGTTTTTCCTGCCTTATATACACGGAGGCAAGTGGATAGACGGTACTCAGCTTGTGCCTGCAAATTGGGTTAAGGAAGCCACAGCAAAGCAAACTGATTCGGTGAGTGACGGCTTTATTGATAATATGTGCGGCTATTGCTATCAATTTTGGAGAAATCCTATTTCCAACAGCTACAGGGCAGACGGCTTATTCGGTCAGCGTTGTTTTATGTTTCCCGAGTATGATTCACTTGTTGTTCTTAATTGCGGCGAATCCGAGGATTATAAGATCATGAAAGTGTTTTGGAAGTATTTTCCCGAATGCTTTGAATACGGCGCTTTGCCGGAAAACGAGGCGGAGCATTCGGAACTGTTAAAAACTCTTGATGCCTGCGAGGTAGAGGATTTGCCGGCACAACCCAGAAATACGCAAGCCGAAAATGAATTAAACGGAAAAACTATTGAGTGCAAAACAAATAAATTTACTTCTGTTATTTCTGTGTCCGTTCTTAATATGCTGTTTAATAAACCGGGATTTATAAATCAGATGAAATTTGATTTTAATGAAAACGGCGTAAATTTCACTTGGCGTGAAAAAGAGCAGGTAAACACGGTTTATGCGGCTATGAACGGCGAATACGGTGTAAGCCAAATGCATTTGGGCGATTTGCGTTATCATGCCTATTCAAAGGCTGCTTGGCAGAGTGACGGCACCTTGAAGCTTTGGATAAGGCCGGTTGAAACTGCCCATGTTCGCCAATTTACATTTAAATTTGATGGCAATTCCGTTAAGATAAAAAATGATATGCAGCCAAGATTCGAAGAACTTGCTATTTATAATATGACCTTTTTGGGTATGCCCGTTCCTCATAATTTTGAGGGCACGGTTGAAAAGCTTGTGCATGATTTGGGTTTGCCTTTTATCGAACCTGATTTCAAGGGCGTTATTGTGTGATTAAAAGCGTATTGTAAAGCGCAAAAACAGTATATAAAGGGGTTTATATAAAAGGGGAACGCCGCCTGCGGTTAAGCGGGCGGCGTTCTCTTTTTGCTTTGTTTGCAATCAGCCTTTTAAATTATAGTCTTTTTTTAATTTGTTAATGAATTCAAAAAGCTCCTTCGGGCAGTTTTCCTTTTGCAGTGCAAGGGTTCCGTGAGTTCCGAACATAAAGTAAAAATCGCTTTTTGTTTCGCAAATTGCCTTCAGCGTTTTATATTCAACTTCGGATGTTCCCGCAGCGCTCACTTCCTGAAGCTTATCTTCAAAGAAAAGATATTCGCTGTGCGCTCTTCCGTTTGATTGCATAAATGCATATGTTTTTTTTATTGCCGATTTAATGCTGAAATAAAGCGTGCCGCCGAAAACAGCCGCTAAAATCAGCCCCAAAATGATGCTTGCAGCACCGATTTTGTGAACCCAGGCGGCAGTGAAAAGTACAATCAGCACCGCCATAATTGTAATTGCGGTAATAAACGGCTTTGATTTCATAAGCACTTTTCTGTTCATTCTTTCAAGCACTTCGGGTGTGTAATCTGTTGTTGTTTTAAACAGAGGTTCCATTCTTTATCCTCACTTTTATTCGGGATATTTTAAATCCTCTTTTTTCCAATCTTTGATAATTTCAAGAAATGCCTTAGCCTCTTCTTTTGCAAGGGCAAGGTTGTGATCTGTGCAATTGCCGCATTCTTTCATTGTGGCTCCGGGAATAACTCCCCAATAATCTGCTATAAATTGAAATGCATCCTTGATGAGGTTTATTGAATAACCGTCTGAAAGCGAGCGTGTAAGAAAATAGAATCCCGTGCGGCATCCCATCGGGCCGAAATAAATAATGTTGTCGCCGAATTCTGTGTTGCGCACATATGTTGCAAAAAGATGCTCAATGGTGTGCATGGCGGCGTTGCTCATAACAGGCTCTCTGTTTGGCTCTCTCATTCTTATATCATAGGTTGTTATGTCGTCATCAATTCTGCTGATATAAATGCCTTTTTTCAGTATGTTGTGGTCAATTTGAAAACTGGGAATTGTTTTCATGGTTAAGTGCCTTTCTGCCCCTTATTTATTGATGCATCGCTGTGGGCACGGCGTGCATGGGCGAAAACGGTTAGCTTTATTTAACTTCCGTTCCCGTTAAAAACGATAAATTGCCGGTTATTTCTTTTCCGCAAAGTCCAAGGTTAAAATCGCTTATCATTTTAAGCGCATCTTTCTTTGAATAATCATATAAATCAAAAAAACTTTGCCTGCTGATTTTGCCGGAAAAAGGTGATTTCCAAGCTTTGTTATTTATATTAACACATTTGATGTCGTTTTCCAAGTCGTCATTTCTGATAAATGACGAAATTTTAAAATTATTTGTAAACGGTGCGGCAAGCTTTTCTGCTTTTTTCAGAAATGCGGCCTTTTTGCCGTCAGCGTCTGTTAAAAGGTGTTGGGCGTGTTTTGTGTCCTCAATGGCAAGCTCTGCATCCGATATTGAAATCGGTGTTTCAGAAAAAACAAATGAAACAAAAGACAGCATTGTTGCTATTTCATGCTTTTCTTCTGCCGTATAGTTAAATGTTTGTGAAGTGTCAAAACCGCGTGGTGAAGCAATGCTTTTGATTTTGTTCAGCAGCACCGAATCAATTGCAAATTCAATCATATTATGTGTTGAATTAGGGTTTGCCCGAGGCTGTTTTTTTGTTATTTTTTCTTGAAGGCTGTATATGTATGGGTGGCAATTCCTGTCTGCTGCATAATGCAGTATAAAACCGTATGCGTAGCTTTTTGCAATATCCGGCCTGCTGCTTGCTTTTATGTAATCGGCAAAGCCGTCAAGAACATCACCGAATTTTGCACGGTGCATGGCAGAACCGGCTTTTCGCAGAGTTTTTCCCTTTTGCCAAGGCATAGCTCTGTGAAAAAAGAAAATATCAGGCCCTTGTGAGCCTATATAAACGGCATTTTCGCAAAGGGAAAATCCGTTTTCTTTTGCAATGCGGCGCAAATCCGCCATAACTTCCTCGGCAAAAATATAATGTGTTGAAAATGCAGGCATCAGCTCATCTCCTCAATCAGTTTTTTCATATCACTCGGAAAATCACAGAAAAGCGAAATTTCTTTGCCTGTTACGGGGTGCGTGAAGCGAATTGCTCTGCAGTGCAATGCTTGGCGTGATATATCACAAGTGCTTCCGCCGTATAATTCATCTCCTGCCAATGGGTGGCCCAGATTTGAAAAATGCACTCTTATTTGATGAGTGCGTCCCGTTTCAAGATTTATTTTAAGCAAAGAGTATTTGCCGTTTGTTTTTATGCTTTCATAATGAGTTACAGCCGTTTCGCCGTCTTCAAAAACCCCTCTTTTAATAATGCTGCTCTCTATTCGGCGAATGGGTGCGTCTATTGTGCCGTATCCTCTTATTTCACCGCAAACAACTGCATAATAGTCCTTCTTTATTTTTCCCGCAAGCTTTGCGGCGGCAAGTTCGTTTTTTGCCGTAAGCACTATTCCGCTTGTGTCTCTGTCAAGTCTGAAAACAGCACGAAAGGCGGTTTCGTTTTTGCCTTGCATATGATTTGCAACAGCATTTGAAAGAGTGTCGCCCCTGTGATTGCGGCTTTCGTGAACGGGCATGGCGGGCGGTTTATTCAGTGCCAAAACATCTTCATCCTCATATATAATTTCAAGCGGAAGATTTGCGGGCGCCGGCATGCTGCCCTTGCTTTCGATTTTTATTGAAAGCTCATCGCCGGATTCTATTGTTTCTATGGCTTTTGCAAAAACGCCGTTTTTTGTTATTCCTTTTTCGGTTTGCTTTAACTTGGTAAGCAATGCCGCAGAAACGCCGAAGTTGCGCAGATAATCACGGATTTGCAAACCGTCGTCGTTTTCGTTAATCTTAAAATTTATAATTCGCATATTAAAATTATACATCATTTTAAATTTAAAGCAATACCCGTTGAAAAACACCTTGCTTTGTGTTATATTATTTTTTAACAGATATGTTTATTTCAGTTGCAGCTGACGGAAAGCACATGAATCGTCCTAACCGAAAGAGCAGCTTATTATTGCATTATCGGGCCGTTTTTTGGCAAAATGCGCCGATTGCGCATTCTTAACGGCCTTAATATGCTTGGTATGCCGCACTCTTTCGGGTGCGGCTTTTTTGTGTGTTTTTTTAGGCTTATGGTTTACTCTGTAATTTTTAAGGAGAATGTAGATGGAAACTCGAGTTGCCGTTGTCGGAATTATTGTGGAAGATAAAAGCAGTGTAGGCGCCCTTAATGAAATTCTTTCTCAATTCGGTGAGTATATAATCGGCAGAATGGGCGTGCCTTATCATAAAAAGAATATCAGCGTTATCTCTGTTGCCGTTGATGCACCCCAAAATGTTATAAATGATTTAGGCGGAAAAATCGGCAGGCTTTCAGGTGTTTATGCAAAAACCGCGTATGGAAATGTGTGAGGCGCTGATTAAAAAGCTCAAAAGCGGTGCAAAGCTTGATTCGGACGAATACCTTTGTTTGATTAAAAACCGTGCCGAATGTGCGGAATCCGCATTTGCGGCGGCTGCTGAGCTGAGAAATAAAATTTACGGTAAGCAGGTTTATATCAGAGGCTTGATTGAATTTACCAATTATTGCAAAAACGATTGCTTTTACTGTGGAATCAGGCGCAGCAATTCAAACGCTCAAAGATACAGGCTTTCTGCCGATGAAATTCTTGAATGTGCAAAAAACGGCTATGAGCTGGGATTTCGCACCTTTGTGCTGCAAGGCGGAGAGGATGCATATTATTCCGATGAGGTGCTTTGCGGTATAGTGTCTAAAATCAAATCGGCCTATCCGGATTGCGCCGTAACACTCTCCGTAGGAGAGCGCAGCTTTGAAAGCTATAAGAAGCTTCGGCTTGCAGGGGCGGACAGATATTTGCTTCGCCATGAAACCGCAAATAAGCTGCATTATGAAAAACTGCATCCTCCTCAAATGAGCTTTGATAACCGCATTAAGTGCCTTTATGATTTAAAGTCACTTGGCTATCAGGTTGGTGCGGGATTTATGGTTGGTTCTCCTTTTCAAACGGAGAAAATGCTTGCTGATGAAATGATTTTTTTGTGTGAGTTGAATCCGGATATGGTCGGAATAGGGCCTTTTGTGCCGCACGGCAGCACTCCTTTTGCAAATATGCTTGGGGGAAGTGCGGATTTAACATTATTTATGCTTTCGCTTATAAGGCTTACTTTGCCGTTTGTGCTTTTGCCTGCCACAACGGCACTTGGCACAATTGATCCGCTTGGCAGGGAAAAGGGCATAAATGCAGGCGCAAATGTGCTTATGCCTAATCTTTCGCCGGTTGGCGTAAGAAAAAAATATATGCTTTATGATAATAAAATTTGCACCGGTGATGAGGCGGCGCAGTGTATTAAATGTTTAAAACGCAGAATTGAATCAACAGGTTGCAAAATAGTCACCTCAAGGGGAGATGTAAAAAAAGCCTGCATAGATGATTGACTGCAGAAAGAGGGAGAAAAATGAATGAATATAACCCAAAATCACTAAAGGCGGAGGAGTTTATAAGCGATGCCGAAATTAAAGCCACTCTTGCTTATGCCGATGAACATAAGGATGATTTGCGCCTTGTTGACGAGATTATAGAGAAAGCTAAGCTCAGAAAAGGGCTGAATCACAGAGAGGCAAGCGTGCTTCTTGCTTGCGATAATAAAGAAAAAATTGCCGAAATATATGACCTTGCAGAGCAGATAAAAAAAGATTTTTACGGCAACAGAATTGTTATGTTTGCGCCGCTTTATCTTTCAAATTATTGTGTAAACGGCTGCCTTTATTGCCCTTATCATCAAAAAAACAAGCATATAGGCAGAAAAAAACTTACTCAGCAAGAGGTTGAAAAAGAGGTTGTTGCACTTCAGGATATGGGGCACAAGCGCCTTGCGATAGAAGCGGGTGAGGATCCTGTTAATAATCCTATCGAGTATATTCTTGATTGCATCAAAACCATTTATTCGGTTAAGCATAAAAACGGTGCAATTCGCCGTGTTAATGTAAATATTGCCGCAACAACTGTTGAAAACTACAAAAAGCTTAAAGATGCCGGTATCGGCACATATATACTTTTTCAGGAAACATATCATAAGGAAAGCTATGAATATCTGCATCCAACCGGGCCAAAGCATAATTATGCTTATCATACGGAAGCAATGGATCGTGCAATGGACGGAGGCATTGATGATGTGGGCATCGGCGTGCTTTTCGGGTTGGATAAATACCGTTATGAATTTGCCGGGCTTCTTATGCATGCAGAGCATTTGGAAGCAGTTCACGGAGTTGGTCCGCACACTATAAGCGTTCCAAGGGTTAAGCCGGCAGACGATATTGATCCGAATGATTTTGATAATTCGCTCAGCGATGAAATGTTTTGCAAAATTGCAGCCTGCATCAGAATTGCGGTGCCTTACACGGGCATGATTATATCAACTCGCGAAAGTCCGCAGGTCAGAGAAAAAATTATCCGTCTCGGTGTTAGCCAAATCAGCGGCGGCTCAAGAACCTCCGTGGGTGGTTATTGTGAGAAAGAAAGGCCTCATGATACGGAACAGTTTGATGTTTCGGACAACAGAACACTTGATGAAGTGGTTAATTGGCTTATGACGGCAGGATATATTCCGTCGTTTTGCACTGCTTGCTATCGTGAGGGCAGAACCGGCGACAGGTTTATGAGCCTTTGCAAATCGGGTCAAATTCAAAATTGCTGCCATCCAAACGCTTTGATGACACTTAAAGAATTTTTAATGGATTATGCAAGTGAGGATACCCGTGAAAAAGGTGAAGCTCTCATTGAAAAGGAAATTAACAATATAGGCAGCGAAAAGGTAAAGCAAATTGTGCGTGAACGCCTTGTTAAAATTGAAAACGGCGAGCGTGATTTCAGATTTTAACCTGAAAAAGAGAGGGATATTTAAGAAAGGATTTTAAATTTATGGGCTTGAATGAAACTCCCTCGGGCGAAAGAATTCATGTCGGCTTTTTCGGTGTGCGAAATGCCGGAAAGAGCAGCTTGGTAAATGCCGTAACAGGGCAGCAGGTTTCCATTGTCAGCAATGTTAAAGGTACCACCACGGATGCTGTAAAAAAAACCATGGAGCTGTTGCCGCTCGGTCCGGTTGTGATTATAGATACACCCGGTATAGACGATTGCGGTTTCCTGGGTGAAAAACGTGTTGAAGCTGCCGAGCGTGTGCTTCGGCGTTGTGATATAGCCGTGCTTGTAACGGTTGCCGGAGAAAAGCGCTCTGATGCGGAAAAGGATTTGATTGCGCTTTTCGGCAAAATGAATATACCGTTTATTATTGCCGCTAACAAATCTGATTTGTTGCTCACCGCACCGATCGACGAAAGCAACACGGTTTATGTAAGTGCCTGTAAAAAGAAGGGGATAGAAGCTTTGAAAAATAAGCTGGGCTCGCTTGCGGGGTGCAGGTTTGAAAAAAAGCTTGCGGCAGATTTGGTTTCGCCCGGCGATTTTGCGGTGCTTGTTACTCCCATTGATTCCGCTGCACCTAAAGGAAGGCTCATTTTGCCGCAGCAGCAGGTAATTAGAGATGTTTTGGATTCCGGTGCTGTTTCAATTGTGCTTCGTGAAACGGAGCTTGAAGCGGCATTGGCGCAGCTTGGTAAAAAACCGTCAATTGTAATTACCGATTCGCAGGTTTTCGGAAAGGTAAGCAAGATTGTGCCGCCCGATATTCCGCTTACCTCTTTTTCCATTCTGATGGCAAGGTATAAGGGCTTTTTGGGCACTGCCTTAAATGGTGCGTCTGTTATTTCACAGCTTAAAAACGGGGATAAGGTTCTTATCAGCGAGGGTTGCACTCATCATCGCCAATGTGAGGATATCGGCACCGTTAAGCTGCCTCGCTGGTTGGAAAAGTTTACTTGTGCAAAGCTTCAATATGAGTGGAGCAGCGGCGGCGAATTTCCGAAGGATCTCAGCCGTTATAAGCTTATCATTCATTGCGGCGGCTGTATGCTGAATCAAAAAGAGCTTGAATACAGAATGAATTGTGCTGCAGAGCAAGGTGTGCCTTTCACGAATTACGGCACGGCAATTGCATATATGAATGGAATATTGGAACGCTGTATAGCGCCTTTGCCCGGATTTGAAATTTAAATACATAAAAAACAACCTCCGAGATTTTTCTCGGAGGTTGTGCTTTTTATAATATTATTTTTCAAATGAAACAATAATTCCGCCGTTTGATGCATAAAGTGAATTTAAACCGCTTGCTTTTAAAACAATAACATTTTCTGCCGAATAATCGGTAACGTCTTCAACAATGGCTTTAATTCCGTTTGCTTTTTCAGCACAGCAAACATGGCTGATAATGCATTTTTTGCCTGACAGATTGCTTTCGTCCGTGTCTTTTGCAATAAGATTTGCAAGCTTTGCAAGCGCACGTTTCTGAGTTAAATCCTTGCCGGCAACCGAAATGTTGCCCTCTGTTGTTCGGCGGCAAATCAGTTTTACACGCAATGCCTCAATAACATTTGCGGCAAGATTGAAAAGCCTGCCGTTTCCTTTTAATGCATCAAGGCTTTCAAGGCAAAAATAAAGTCCGCAGCTGTTTATGCAATAATCCTCAACCTCTGCAACAATATTTTCAAATGCCTTGCCAGAATCGGCAAGCTCTTTGATTTTGTGTGCCATCAGGGTTTCTAATCCTGATGTTGCAAGTGAATTAAAAACATGAATTTTTTTATTATCCGAATGGTCTTCTTTGTAAAGCTCAACACCCTGCACGGCGCTGTTATAGCATCCGCTGAGTTTGTCGGTGATAGTTAATATGTAAACCTCATCATAATCGCCCTCGCAAGCCTCTGCAAATGCATCCGGAGAAGGGCAGGCTGATTTTGCAAGGCTGTTGCTTGCCGCCATTCTGCCGATGAAATCATCTTGGTCAAAATCGGAATTGTCAATAACAATGTAATCACCGATTTGCAAGGTGAGCGGAACGATTTCAAAATTATTCCATTCCTTCATATCTGCGGTTAAATCGCAGCAGGAGTCAACAACTATTTTGTAAGACATAGCAATTACCATGGCCTTTCAGATTGAATTTTTAATATCGGCGCCAAAAAAATTGGGCGCATGTGAAAACAGCACATATTGATTGCCGCATCGGTAAATCCGTTTTTTTGTTATGTGCCAATTTCAATTCATTATAACCAAAAGGCGGCGATGTGTCAATCGGTTTAATAATCGTTTGCAAATTATTAAAAACTTTGTTTAAAGCCGTTTCGTTTTTATTGCGCTTTTCGTCAACATAAATTTGTAACGCCGCTTATTTGCTTTTGAATTTGTTGGGATATGTTAAAAGCAGAAGCCACCGAGCTCTTTCGGATTATATTCCTAAGATACTCGGCAGCTTCTGCCGATTTGTGTTATGTGTGTATTTTTTGCATTTAAAGTGTAAATACAAACCCGCTTTTTCAGCCTTCAAGCCCTGCTGCTTTTTTTGCAAATGCAATTTGGGCATCAACGGATTCGCTGCAAGGGCCTCCCGGCACCTTTCTGTCTGCCACGCATTTCTCAAGATTTATCGCCGTGTAAACGCCGTCGTCAAAAAGCTCGCAAATGTTTTTGTATTCCTCAAGAGGAAGCGTTTCAAGAGTTAAGCCTTTGTCTATGCAAAGTGCCACAAGCTCACCCGTGGCTTTATATGCATCCCTAAAAGGCAAGCCTTTGCCTACAAGATAATCCGCACAATCAGTAGCGTTTATAAATCCTTTTGCCGCAGCGGTTCTCATGTTGTCCTTAAGCACAGTCATGGTGTCTATCATGGGGGTAAAAGCTGTAAGGCACATTTTAACCGTGTCTACTGCATCAAATATTGCTTCTTTGTCTTCCTGCATATCTTTGTTGTATGCAAGCGCAATGCCCTTCATCATTGTAAGCAATGTTGTTAAATCGCCAAAAACCCTGCCGCTTTTTCCGCGCACAAGCTCGGCTATGTCCGGATTTTTCTTTTGCGGCATAATTGATGAACCGGTTGAAAAAGCGTCATCAAGCTCAACAAATTTGAACTCCCAACTGCACCACATAATTATTTCTTCGGAAAATCGTGAAAGGTGCACCATTATAAGCGAAAGTGCACTCGCAAGCTCAATGCAAAAATCACGGTCTGAAACACCGTCGAGCGAGTTCAATGTGATTCCGTCAAAGCCAAGTTCTGCCGCAACGGCTTCACGATTCAGCGGATAGGTGGTGCCTGCAAGAGCACCTGAGCCGAGCGGGCATAAATTCATTCTTTTTTCCGCATCCTCAAGCCTGCCCAAATCCCTGCAAAGCATAGCCGCATATGCCATAATATGGTGTGCAAAGGTGATGGGCTGTGCACGCTGCAAATGCGTGTAGCCGGGCATGATTGTGTGTTTGTTTTCTTCGGCTTTGGCGCATATAACGCCGATAAGGGCACGCACCTTATCTTTGATTTCGCCTATTTCCTTGCGCAGGGTAAGGCGAATGTCAAGCGCAACTTGGTCGTTTCTTGATCTTGCCGTGTGCAGCCTTTTTCCTGTTTGCCCAAGGCGTGCCGTAAGCTCGCCTTCAACAAAGGTGTGTATGTCCTCCGCCGACATATCAATTTCAAGGCTGCCGCTTTTAATATCATCCAATATATCCTGCAAACCCGCAATTATCTTTTCGCTTTCGCTTTTATCAATAATGCCTTGGGCACCAAGCATTGCCGCATGCGCCATGCTGCCCTTTATGTCTTCTTCAAACATTCTGCAGTCAAAGCTTATTGAAGAATTAAAATCGTTTGTTTCCTTTGCAAGCTCTTTTTTGAACCTGCCCTTCCAAAGCTGTGCCATATTTAAGTATCGTCCTCGTTATAGTTTAAATGTGATAAACCTTTTGCTCTGCAAGGCTTATCATTTGCAAGCAGGCTTGTCAGTCTGCGTTCCTGCTTTTGTCAAGCAAAGCCTTAACCTTTGTTGAAAGGCCGAAAAGGTTGATAAATCCTGTTGCATCTGCCTGATTATATGCGCCGCCGTCATCACCGAAGGAAGCAACATTTTCATCATAGAGTGTAAACGGTGATGTAACTCCCGCATTCATAACATTGCCTTTGTAAAGCTTAAGTTTTACATCACCGGTAACGGTTTCCTGTGTTTTATCCACAAAAGCGCTGAGCGCCTCACGCAGAGGAGAAAACCACATTCCGTTGTAAACAAGTTCGCCGAATTTTTCGGCAACAAGCTTTTTGTAGTGTGATGTGTCACGGTCAAGTGTAATCATTTCAAGAAGTTCGTGTGCTTTGTAAAGGATTGTGCCGCCTGGTGTTTCATAAACGCCGCGGCTCTTCATGCCTACAAGCCTGTTTTCAACAATGTCAAGCAAGCCTATTCCGTTTTTGCCGCCGAGTTTGTGAAGCATTTTGTAAAGTTCCACAATGTCCTTGACCTTAAAAGGCTGCATAGCCTGTTGACCGTCGCGGAAAGTCGTGTCGGATATGTACAATTCCTTTGGACATTCCATAGGAACGTGGCGCATATTGAACGCGATTTTTGGGATTTTACCGTAGGTAAAAATTTGTCTGTGAAGGTTTGGACGAGCAACGTCTTGCAAGGACGGTTTGTAAGTGTGTTCTTCAAGAAGGTGGTTGCGCTTGTTGTATTCGACTATCATTTGCCCTCCGTCACTCGATGTTTTCGAGCATCTTGTTCTGCACCGCGATTTGAAGCGCGGAAATCATTTCGTCAAGGTCGCCGAGCATAAACTTGTCGATGTTGTAAAGGGTAAGCCCTATGCGGTGGTCGGTGACTCTGCCTTGCGGAAAATTGTAGGTGCGGATTCTCTCGCTTCTATCGCCCGTGCCGACTTGCGCGCGACGATTTTCGGCATATTCCTTTTCCGCTTGCGAACGGTAGAAGTCGTACACGCGGGATTTGAGCACTTTTAGAGCCTTTTCCCTGTTTTTAATCTGACTTCTTTCGTCTTGGCACTCTACAACTATGCCCGTGGGGATATGCGTCATTCGGATTGCGCTTTCCGTCTTATTGACGTGCTGACCGCCCGCGCCGCCCGAACGATAGGTATCGACTTTCAGGTCTTCCGGGCGAATTTCGATTTCTTCGTCGTTGATGATTTCGGGCATTACTTCGACCGATGCGAACGACGTGTGTCGGCGCGACTGCGAATCGAACGGGGAAATTCTGACAAGACGGTGTATGCCTTTTTCGGCCTTCAGATATCCGTACGCATTGTCGCCTTCCGCCGTGAACGTTACGCTTTTTATGCCCGCTTCGTCGCCTTCTAAGAGGTCAAGGACTTTCATCTGATAACCCTTTCTTTCGATATATCT
>OHKU01000120.1_pt1 | contig 42117 bp, 32 predicted proteins | sample 1568911 | NCBI WGS metagenome assembly OHKU01 (sample SAMEA3879574, study PRJEB24766) | human gut metagenome | biome: human-associated habitat; feature: feces | place: USA | collected 1985/1987
GTGGCGTTTCGTGATGGAGATAGGCGCTTTTTCGATCTCGCTGGCCCATGCAGGCACGATACCGCAGCGCACCGCCGCCAGCGGGAACACGCCGATCCCGTCAAACAGGCTCCCCAGCCGGATCTCGTTCATATCAGCGGCGGCCCTGACGCTTTACGGTCAGGATGCCGTCCAGCGTGGTTGCCGTGATCCCCAGCCGCTGGGCAACAGCCACATCGTTTTTCATGCCTTCCGTGGAGATACTGCCGCACACCACCAGCACATGAGAGCGGCGAAGCAGGTCACGGCCCATGTCGATGCCGCTCTTATGCTCCTCGGGAACGGCATCATTGAGGAAAAGCGGCTGATAGAGCGTGGGGCAGATGGGCGAAAAGCCCGCCTCATAGACAGCGCGGCAATACTTGGCGGCCTGCTCCGTCGCCTCGCAGGGATCGCCGCTCCACGCGGCGGTAATATACGCAAGGGGTCGTTTCATTGTGAAAACCTCCGTTTTTATATAATGTAGTGGGTCAACCTTTTTCCCCCGCCCTTTTCCAATCTTGGAAAAGGGGGCGGCTCTGGAGGATATCCCCCGCCGCTTGCCAGAGAAAAGGCACAGCCGGGGCAGGCGGTCAAGGGCAAGGCCGCCGCATACGGCGGGGCGAAGCCCCCTTGACAGCCCGCGCCCGCCTGTGCTCGATTACGGGCGGCGACGGGGGATATAACCGCAAGGGCCGTATTCTATCGGGGCAGCAAAAAGCCTCTGGTCATGGTGGCCAGAGGTCGTTACTTTTCCATATCCATTTTCTTGTCGGGCTTGGCAAGCTCGGGCGGCTGCCGCTCTTTCCAGTCCTCCAGCAGCGTCATGATCTGGTCTTTCATCTGCCGGGGCGTGGCCTCCTTGCCAAAAAACTTTTCCAGTTCAGCGCCAGTAATGATCACGTCACGATCCTCCTTTTTCTTTTCTTCACACAAAATACCGTCGATCACGTCCGGGGAGAGCTTGTTTTCCTTGTCCAGCTCACGGAGCCGCTTTGCCTGACCCTTGGAGGGCGAAGCCTGCTGGCCCTCAATGGACACGGCGATATACTTCTGGTGCTTGGGCCGCACACGGGAAATTTCCACAGCCGGGGTAAAAGACAGCTTTCCGTCATCCATTGTCTGCTTCAATTCCGGCACGAGATCATTGAGCCAGATATACCGCTGAACGGTTTTCACACTCATGCCGTTGCGCTGGCCCACGCTTTCAAGAGAGAGCTTTCCGGCCTCTGCGCTGTCACCCCGCGCTCCCTGATGCTTGATGGCCTCATACTGCATTTTCAGGGACATAGCCTTTTCGCTGGGCAAAATCGTTTCACGCTGACGGAGGTTGTCGTCCGTCATAGCGAGAATGGCCTCGTCATCCGTCATATTGCGGACGATACAGGGCATATTACGATACCCGGCAAGCTGGCTGGCCATCTGACGGCGGTGGCCCGCGATGATCTCATAGCCGCCGCCCTCACGGGGACGCACCAGTGCGGGCTGGTTGACGCCGCCGTTGCGGACGCTCTCCACCAGAGATTTCATTTCCGCATCGTCACGGACGCCGAAAGGATGATCCTTGAACGGGTGCAGGTCGGAAAGGTCAAGATAGACGATTTCCTCTTTTTCGGCGCGGGTAGCGTCGCGGGGTGTAGGCGGCACTTCCGGGGCCGGAGGTGCTGCCTTTTCCTCGGGGGCTGCATGGGTTTTGCCAGCCTTGGGCGGCTTGGTCTGCTCCGGGGCTGTCTTTTCCGTTTTGGGCGGACGGCCACGGCGGGGCTTTTCCGCTTTTACCTCTTTCTTGGCCCCCGGCTCGGTGGGCGTGGCTCTTTCGGCTTTTGCAGGGCGGCCCCGTTTGGGCTTGGGCTTCTCCGGCTCTGGCATGGGCTTTTCCCATTCCCGCTTGCTGTACTCGGTGACGGAAACGGACGGGGCCTCCGTCTCCTTGGGGATGTCCGGCGGAGCGTCCTTTTCCGGCGTGGAACGCATCGCGGAAAGGTCAATCACCTTTGCGGACGGAGCGGGGCCGCCGCCCACATCAGGGATTTCGGCCTGCTCCATTTTTGGGGCCTTTCTTGGCATTTCAGGCGGAGCCTGTTCCTCCGTGGTAGGGGGATGCTTGTTTTCTTCTGCCATGACACGAATAACCTCCTTGACAAAAATTTAGGCCATGCCGCACGGCTGGCCCATATCGGCACACAGAGAAAACGCTGTCTGCATACAAAAACACCGCCTATGTCCTGTTAGGCGGTGCATTGTGTAAGGCTTGGCAGCTCATTTTCAGTTGTTTTTCTCTGTGTGCCCTTGTCAAGCGATGTTTACCATTCTGCAAATGCCGCAAGTAAGCAAATTGATTTAACCAAAATGCAGTATGTTGAAGATACCAGGCTAAAACTCTTGCCCTATCTGCATGTGCAAAAAATCAATTTTTCTGAACGTGTCAACGGTACAATTGAGCATTCATTTTCTAAAGATTGTCATAAATGTCCCCCCACATCCACTGTTGAAGGAGCTTTCCTTTTCAGAATAGCAAATGTAGGCCATGGTCCGGCTATAGGAGTCAAGTATCCTTCAACTTCCCCCGAAAGCAGTTGCACAAGATACGAAATTATTTCCTTTCCGCCAACCGATGATAGAATCGTTCGCTTCATATTCAAATCCGCCAATGAGGGCAGGCAGGAATTTCGTTTGAAAGTATTGTTCTCAGATTTGCTTGGAAATGCATACTTACAAGAGTTTTTCATCTTCCTAAACTGTCTCAAAACACATATTGAAGTGGATACTTACTTTATAACTGCGCCAAAATATGAAGGACATCTTTAACATACCTACATAACTATAGAGGCAGTAATCCTCCCACTTATTATCTTAAGGCAAGCTCGACTGTTTGTCTAATAGTTAATTTCGCTTCGTATTTTTCAATTATCGCTATATGGCGGGCACAAATACCACCCGTGACCAAACAACCGTATAATTTTTACTGTGATATTCCCTCAAAGAGATGTCATTCACGTTTTGCAAAGAGATTTTGGCATTTTTACAAGCATATCATCCATGAGAGCCATACAAAATAGTAGGTTGATGCTGTGTTCTGGCAATAAGCCCTTCATGATAGTTCTTATACTCGGTCATATCGATACTACTTAAAATTAGATAGGGAACGCATAACTGTTTTTACGTTATGCGTTCCCTATCTAATTTTGCTATACTAATTACTTTGTATTCGCTCCTGCTTTTGCCCCTCGCTATTTTAATGCTTTATTTCGTGGTCACACCAGTTCTAATTCTCTTGAAATTCAGAATTTTGTCTCCATCGGGAGTGAAAAATTGAATGCAAATCTTTAATAGTCAGGCCGCAGGAATTTGCTACTATTGCCTCCTATGATCCGCAAGCAATTTTACGTTTTCTTCCCCCGCCAGTTCACTGGTTCGGTAAATCTTCTGACAAAAGGGTTTCAGGCTGAAATCCATGTCTGCCCGCCCTTCGTCCAACAAAATACCTGTTACCGCGAAATGATATGCGACCTGTGCCGCCTGCAATTCCTGCTGGCAGGCATCGGGCAACTCACATTCACCATCTGTGATGAAAACCACATCAGCATTTTCAAAACCTTCTGACTCCATCAGATGGATCGCTTCACGGATAGGGCGTTCAAAGTTGGTGCCACCACCGAGGAATGTTTCCGCAGCGGACAACTTATCCTCCAGCGTGTATTCGCCCGGACGGAATATGTCCACTTGACAACTACTGCTTCCGGCAAAATGGATCAGCGCAAAGCTTCTTCGGCTCTCTGCGGCAATTTCCAGCAGGGTCATGGCCACCGCCTTACCCCATGCCGCAGCTTCGCCTTCGGTGGAGCTGGACTCGTCCAGACAGCAGATAATGTCGCCCATACCCTTATAAATAGGTTCGCGCCGACGATACTGTTTGATCTGCTTTTGCTGATACTTCCGCAGGAATAGCGGGATAGTCTCCGGCGTGGCCAGCATGGCAAGCTCCGAAGTCAGCGCACGGGACAGGTTATTACCTAACTCCAGAGAGTAGGTTTCGCCCCGCCCATAGGCATAGCTATTTTTCTTGGTCTGCGCGAGAAGTTCACGGAAGCGACCCAGATACTTGGAAACATCCCTTAACACCGGACTCTGCCGTACCTTTTCCAGCAGTGCAAGATTCTCAGGCGTGCGGCGCATATTCGAGGGTTCATCGCTCCATGCGCCGATGATGCTCTGTACCTCCTGTGCCCGCTCTGTGGCAGCCTGCACAGCGGCGGATACCGCCAGATCGACTGCTTCCGTTTGACGCAGCATGGTTGTGCCCAGCATCTGAGACACAGCCTCCACCTGCCGCTGCTTACTGTCCAGCCGATTGGCAGCATTTATCAGCGCCTGCTTATCCGTCTCGGTCACTTCTCCTGTAGCTTGGGCATCAAGCAGCTTGGCGAGTTCTTCTGCCGCGGCATCACGCGCCGTTTCCAGCTTTTCAAGAGTATTCAGCGCGCCTTTATCACCGCCCAGCTCGGACAACAGTCCGTCCAGCTCTTCGGCGGCTCGATCGGTGAACTCCGCCGCCGCTTCATAGGCGGGTAGGCTGCGACCCTCGCAGATATTCTTCAGCGTGGGATAGTCGTCCTGCTGGACAACATGATTAAGGATGGGCGCGTTGAATTTCTGCGCCGCAGCGGTGAGCATATCCATGTCGTTTCTGCGCGGAGCCAGCGAATACAGGGATTGAAACACATCGCGGGAGAGGGCGGGAAAAGACTTGAGCCTCTGCGCCGCGGCGTTCTCCGTCATATCCATTTCTGTATCATCCTCGCGTAGTTCAGCGTATATGCTGTCTTCCAGTTTGCTGGAGCGCATCACCCGGTCGGTTTTCTGTGCCGGTTTTCTCCGAAGGGCCGCAAGCTCCGCAATGGGGGAATGCAGCACGTCCGTTATTGTCCGAAAGGTTTTTCGCCTATTTTTGGTATCCATATGGCATCTCCTATCCGCAGGGGGAGGCGTGAGCCTCCCCCCTTCTATTTCATTACTCTACAGGATCAGAATGGCAGCTCTTTGTCAGGACTGCCTGCGGCGGACGGAAAATCATCCAACGGCGGGAAATCCTTAAAGGCATCGGCCTCGCCAGTCCCGGAGGCTCCTTCGGCCTGCGCCGGCCGGGAATCGCCGAAGTAGACATTATCGGCGTTGATCTCCGCGCTGCGGCGCTTGTTGCCCTCCTTATCCTGCCATTCACGGATCTGAAGCCGCCCTTCTACCACGACCATGCGGCCTTTGGTAAAATACTTGTTGACAAATTCTCCGGTGGCGCGCCATGCCACCACATCGAAGAAGTCGGTCTCCTTTTCTCCGGACTGCGATTTGAAATCGCGGTCACAGGCAATAGAGAAGCTGCATACCGGCGTACCGCTGCCGGTGCGGCGCAGCTCAGGATCATGGGTCAAGCGGCCCATCACAAAAATCTTGTTCAGCATAAATCGTTCCTCCAAAAATGTAGTTATTGCAGAGCAGCCATCTGCTCCAACGGGATATAGGTGAAATTCACCGCATTGTGGGCGGCCATGCTGATGGTCTCCAGATCGTTCAGGAGCTTGTTCACCATGTCCTTTTCAGTGTCAGACTGTGCGGCGGCACATAACTCCTGCTGCCGTTTATAGAGTTGGAGCAGCTCACCGCGCAGCTTCAGCAGTGCCTTGCTGCCAGCCTTGGGATTGCCGCCATCCACAACAACGGTGTTAAAATCCTCCTGCGCCTCCACCGCCATGGCAAGGATACTGTTTACCTTATCCTGCAAGGGATTGACGCACAGGCGGGTCAGCGTGTTTTCTACCGTAGGCCGGTCACTGGGGGCCTGCCAGAGATAGCACTTGAGGATCAGCAGGTCTTGGGACTCCACCTTATCATGCCCTTCCAGCCACGCCTTGGCCTGCACCAGCGGGTAGTAGTTGAGATATTTACGATCCGACACCTCGATTCCACTATTCCGCAGTTCACAAAGCACATCGTCAGCCAATTCGTTGATGGCATCCGGCACAAGGATGGCAGCCACTTCCTGCTGCATGGCGTACAGTTCGGACAGCGAGATCGTGGCATTTACCGCTCCGTCGCCGCCGCTTTGCTTGCTCTTGAGGACAGCCAGACGCTTATCGCGGTCAGCAATGTCCTCTGTCACCACTTTGATCTGCAAACGGTCATACAGCGGCGCGAGGATCTGTTCCTGCGGATCGGTAAAGTTGGGTATCTCGTTGGAGGCGGCAAAGAAGGAAATTGCCGGAATGGGATAGGTGCGCCCCTCGTTGGTATACTTGCGCTCGTTGAGTGCTGTCAGCAGGGAGTTCAGTACACCATCATTGGCCTTGAATATCTCATCCAGAAACACAATGTCCGCCTCCGGTATTTTACCGGAGGTCTGTACTACAGGTTCATTCTGATGCAGCGCGGCCACGGCTTTTCGGTAGCTGAGCAGCTTATCCGTCGCTTTTTCCAGCATGATAAAGGTGTCCGGCGCATCTTTCCTCGCACTGAGACCGTCCACCATACATTGAAGATCAAAGCGTAGGCTTTTATGTACGTCATCATCCTGCAGCACAGCATCCGGCACGCTGCCGGGTATCAGGCTGGACAGGTCGATGCGGCCAAAAAGCTGATCCTCATCGGTCTGTTTGGAAAGCAGACGTTCAAACTGCCGCGCACCGGTGATCCGCTGGCGGAATAGGTTGATGGACAGGCTCTTGGCCTGACCGGGCTTGCCGAGAATGAACAGGTTATTCCGCGTCAGCAGCGCGATGGCGATCAGCTCGACCAGTTCTTCACGCTCTGCCACCTGACTGTTGACGTCCTGCATCACGGCCAGCATTTTATCTCGCAATGTCATACTATCGTAACATCCTCCTTCGTTTCATTGCTTCCGCGGCACAGATCAATAAGATTCTGGCATTGGTGCATCTCAAAACCGCCGATATGCGCCTTGCGTTCAGGAAGGTGCATTTTCTTTGCCAGCCAGCGATACGCCTGTGTCCGGCTCATGCCGTGTTCCGTCCAATAGGCGTCAAAAACCTGATGGGTTTCGATACGCTTGAGGCGCAGCACCTCATTGGCCAGATCACCCAAGGGACGAATCGTCCCCCTGTGACAACCTACTCTGGCATTGCAGTTCTGACATTGATACAGCTTTTCGCCCTTCAGACCCAGCCGCACGGCAGAATCGCCGTAGACGCTTTCTGCCGGTACAAGGCGGACAATACCGCCGCAGTATCGGCAAATATGGGGTATCTCCAATCGCACGCCCCCTTACGCAGCCTTTGCGGCTTTTTTGCGGGCAGACTTTGCTTTCGACGCAGTCATGCGGAGCTGCGTCTGCATATAGAACGCGTCCTCCGTGGAGAGCGTCAGCATTCCCGTCTGGGCGATACCCAGCGTAACGGTGCCGCGCAGTGCCCGCAGGCAGCGATCCAGTCGATCTACCGCAAAGCAGTAGTCACCGGCAGGTTGTCCCGTCAGAGGAATGACCGTCAATGCCGCGTTGGAGGAACCGACCTCACCGGTGCAGCGAAGGGTCAGCCGATTCCCATCGAAGTGTAGGATTATGCTGTTGTCCATACAGGCGGCCGTAGCCGTCTGCAATGTGCGGCGCAGCTCCTCGGAATCGCTCAGCACCGTAAATGTGTTTTGTGTCCCCGCAATGAGACTGTCTGTGTCCACATAGCTGCCGTGCATGAGCCGTGCGGCAAACTGAAAGCCCTCTTTCACAAAGACGAGCTGCCTGTCAGCCATGCCAACGGAAAATGTGTCCTTTTCCTCGCAAAGCTGGGCCAGCTTTTCCAGGTTGGCAGCGGGGATAAGAAACGTCTGATCTCCGGTACATTGCTTATCTCCCTTTGCGGAAACAATGCAGACGCCATCGCTGCCAACGGCGCGCAGCCCATCAGCGGTCAGGCGGAGGTTTACGCAGCGCAGCATGGGCATATTACTGTTGTTCGGGTCTGTGGCAAACGCCGCACGGCGTACCATGGACGGAACACCGCTGAGCTTCACCATGCTTTCAGGAGCAGTGATGTTCATGCGTGGGAAACCTTTGCCGCTGGCTGTTGGTACCTGATAGTACGCATGGTCACTGGATAGTGCCAGCGTATCCTTGTCTCCCTTGCAGCACTCCACCGTATTCCCCGGAAGATTGGTGAGCATGGCGGAGAGCAGCTTGGCATCAATGGCGAATGTGGTATCACCGCCCTCATAGGCCAGCAGCGGTACGTCCTGCCGCAGCGTCACCTCCATATTGGTGGCGGTCATGTGCAGGCAGCGCGTCCCTGTGTCGATCTCCAGCAGCGCGCACTTCAGCACCTCTAACGGTGATGCGGACGGCGCCAACTGCGCGGTACGTTTGGCGGCAGTCAGAAACGCCGCCCTTTCAATGGTATAATTCAAAAATATTCCTCCTTTACGCGGCAGTATCGAACATACTGAGCTGGTCTTCTAGTTCGGTGTGTTTCGGTTTCCTGCCGGTTTTTGATGTTTGTAGCAGGCCATCATAGAGTGCCTGCCGCGCTGTGGTATCAGCGGCACGGACACTTTCGGGCTGTGGTACTTCGACCACCCTTTCCTCTTGAATAGTGACCGGCTCCGGAAGCTGCTTTACTGCGCGGTGCGGGTTGATAATGGCCATCTTCTTGAAGGTGGCGGCAATATCCTCCACATTGTCCTTAATGCCCAGCATCAGCTCCTTTGCCATCTGCGAGGTCATGTCCTGCACGTCACTCATGGCCGCCAGTCCTTCCTCGGAGAAAGTCCCCTCGATCAGTCCGGCCACAGCCAGCTTGGAGGCCATCAGCTTCATCGCCTTCGCCTGCATGGTGTCGGCGTAGTAGAGCATATAGACCTCGACTCTCGGCGCTGTCTGGTTGATGCGCCATGACCGGCGCGACGCCTGCCGCAAGGTGAACAGGTTATAGCCCATGGAGTAGAAGATCAGCGTCGTAAAGGCGTTCAGGTCAAGGCCGGTCTCCACACATTTGGGGTTGGTGATAATGACCTGTGCGCCTGCGGACAGCCTCTTACTGAGCCAATCCTCCCGCTTTTCCGGGACGATCTGTGTGCTCAGGATCTCCGTTCGGATACCTTCCTCACGCAGCAGTCCCAGCAGCTTTCGCTGGGTATCTGTCCGTGTCCAGCTGGTGTAGATCATTACCCTCTCGCCTGCGGCGATCTTGGCCCGCACGATCTCCAGCACCTTCTCCTCTTTCGGGAGGACGGTCTGGAAGTCTGCCATGTCCTCCGGCTTCACGATGGTACAGCCGCTGATGGGGTGGATGATCTCCGGCTGGTCATAGGGCTGATCCGGATACACCGTCAGCAGATTGAGATAGGCGGACAAGATCTTATTGGCCGCCTTACGGTCATTTCTCAGGACTGACGTCAGTTCCCGTTCCACTTCTTTGTATGCCTCTTCGATTGGCTTCGGCATCGTCAGTGGTATGGGAATTTCCTCGTAATCAGGAAGATCCTTGCCCATATCGGACAGCGACAGGAATGCCGTACACTCCAGCAAGAAGCGGGAGAATACCAGCGGAGAAACACCGGGGAGCTGCCGTGAGCGTTTTTTGCTTTTGGCACTGCGGCGGTTGGAGTTATAGTCCGCGTCGGTGATCTCATAGGTGTTTTCTACCACGCCGTATTCCGCATCGAACCGGGAAGGTGCATCGTGGGACTTTCCATCCTTTTGCATCAGTCCGGGGACGATACGGTACAGAAGGTGAAAAATGCCGGAGCTGTAACCGTTGATCAGCGTTGCGGTCATGCCGATGAATTTCCGGCTGATGCCGTAAAGCTCCGCCATAGCGTCACCCTGCCCGCTGTCGTTATTGTACTCATGCAGCTCATCACAAAGAAAGCTGCCGATCCGTCCGCGGTACTTCTTCTTGAGGTAGGTACTCAGCGGAAAGCGGCGGTGCGCACCCTTGATGCAATACGGGCGTTCCGGATGCTCCACGAGCTGCTGCAGCTGATCCAGAATGTGCTCGTTTTTCGTGCGGTTAAGGTGCATAGCAGCCTGTGGCCGGAATACCCAACCATACCCGCCAATTTTTATCCACGGCATTTGACGCCGGTCATTGACCGGTGCCCAAAGCGGTGTGTCGCAATGAGGGCATAGGTGGTTCGCCAGATGCTCCTTCTGGAAGAAAAATTGATCTGAGGGTACCATGTATCTTGTGCCGTCGCCGCTGGTCTCCATCTCAATGAGCTCCAGACAGTCCGGGCAGACAAAGCCGCGCTTTCTGCGGCTCCATAGCACGGCAGGATAACGCATATACCCGTCTCTGGCACGTTCTTTACTAAAAACGGCGTATACGTTTTTATCTCCGCGCTGATACAGGTCAAAGAGCCGATCCACGTCGGTGATACTTTTGACCACCATGCCATAGGTATCCGGCAGTGTTTCTGCGATCTCCCGCACCCATTTGCCTGTGACGTGAGAAGGGCACATGACAAGGTTGAAGGATTTGCCAGTCCCGCGGCCTTTGAGTGCGTTCAACGCTCCTGTCGCTGCTGCACTCAGCTTGGTCTTGCCGCTGCCGCATTCCGCCACAATGAGTGCCATTTTTTGTTGGCAAAGCTGCCGTTTGACAGCCTCCGTCACCGCAAGCTGGGCATCATAGAGGGAATAGCCGGCTTTTTCGTGGATATAATCGTTGACCTCCAGTATTTCTTCCGAAAGCGGCTCCGACGCCGGATCGAACTTGGGAACGAACTGGCTGCGGATACGGTCGGCCACAGTAACGCCAAAGGTGTTCAGATAGCTGGTCACGCTGCTTACCTCCGCAAAGCCGTCTGCCGCATCAGGGACAGCACCAGGAATGGTGATATTCCCATCTTTGAGCCCCTGCTCCAGAATGTCCGTTACGTTTCGATCCTCTGGCAGCAGCGTCAACGACCATGCTTCCATGCGCTCAGTGAAGGAAAGCACTTTCATCTGCCGCAGATCACCACTGACAATGAGAGAATCCAGCACATAGTCCTGAAACTCAGGGATCAACGGTGCGGCGGTTTTCCGGTCTACCTCAGCAAACAGACTCGCACGGTCTCCGGGCGGGCAAAAGATATAGCATTTGCGTGGGTTTTCGGGGGCGTCCTCATCGCTGTCGTCGGCAGTATTCTCCTCCATCTGGCTGTCATCGTTGGCCATCAGGGTCGCAACGGCATATATCCCGTCGTGGGACAGCAGCCGTCGGTAGCCTTTGGGCCTGCAATCCAGATATAGAGTCGTATCGTCTTGTTTCAGCTCTACCGACGCGCCACCGTATATGGCGTCCGATAGAGCCCGAACGACTTCGGGATAACCGCCGAAGCGAATGGCGCTGATCGTCTGCTGCGTACCGCTGTCGATGATAACGGTATCCGCGTAACCGGTCAGCCGGATCTGAAATTTAGGGTCACTGTAGCTGATTTCCATCAGCTTACTTCTTATGGGTGCCATTCATTTTGAAATCTCCTTTCTTCCGGACAATAAAAAAAGACCGTAACTGCCCCAAAAGGCAATTACGGTCTTCTTGTTGTCCTATATTTTTACATACTTCAAGTCTTAGTCAGAACGAAGAAGGAAAACTCACCTCCTTTCTCGCCCGTGCCTGCTCTGCTCCGTCCTTTATGCTTTCACCTAAAGTACAGGTTTATTGTACCGCAGTGAAAGCAGGGCGTACAGGTGGAAAGGAAATACGTTAAGTTCTGCGTCATAGAGGCATAAGATTCGACATAATATTGTTAGTTCGGGTTTGCGCTATATTGTAAGCAATAGCAGATTGGTATATAATAATAGCATGAAACGACAGCTGAACACAGGATAATCTCTTATTATCCGTTGTCCTTCACTAAATAGAAAGACGTGAAATCTTATGCAGGAAATGGTAGAGCAATATGCATTGATGGTACTGGTACGGGAAAAATTGCAAGCTCACGGCATCATATCTAGCGCACAAGAGGTTTCGTTACAGCCTATTCATTCTTTCCTTTTCCAAGGGAGGCAAAAAACTCACTTTATAATCCGTACAACCTCACCTGCACAGATATTCTTTCTCAAAGCTGTGAAAGATGCAGATGGCGCTCTGTTTTGCGACGAATTTTTGCGTAAAATGTACAGGGGAAAGGAAAACTGCCCCTTTCCATTGATTCTTGTGCCCAAATTCAAAGCGCAGGGAATGGAATACTATATCACTACATTCTTAACAGGGGTGAATCTCGACCACCTTTCAGCAGAGATGACTGTGATCAACTGGGAACAGCTTGCAGACAAGTTATTATCACGGTTACACGAGATGGCAAGTATACATGCTCCACAGTATTCCGAGAGGGACGGGTTCTTTTCGGGAAGCTGCGGAACAGCACTTATCCGGAAACTGCAGGCACGGGTACGGCATCCGCTATTGTCGTGCTTTCCGCAGGAACAAGTAAAAATAGCTGTAAGTAAGTATTCCGATGTGTTGACGCACAGCAGCTATTCCTTGCCGACTCTTCTGCATATGGACATTAAGCCAGCAAATATCATTTACAATCCGCAGGCTAAAGATATCTCTGTCGTTGATTTTGAGTTTGCTAGGTTTGGAGATATGGATTATGGATGGATACAGATCCTCTTGTCAGGCATCAATTCATTTTCACCTATGTACCAGCACGTTTTTGTTCCTCGTTTGACACGGGACTATTTGCCTTTATCAGAGGCGGTGAACATTCCGAAACTTCGCGCCTATTCGTTTTACCAGTGCTTATGCAATCTTATTTATTATTATGACCATCATCTACCATACCCAGAGAAGATACGTGCCTTGTTTGAACAGCTTCTCAGCAATCCTTAGGAGGTTACATATGATAAAATATTCTGTAATAATCCCTTTCCATAGCAATTTCAATCTGTTGACATTATGTTTGGAGGCACTTCATCGAACCTTGGATTTTGCAGAAAGTGAGATTATCATAGTAGATAATAACGCTATGGGATCTCAAATTCCTACTACCTCGGGAATTGAGGTAGGATGTAGAATCCTCCGAAAACAGGAGAATCTCATGTATCCACGGGCTATTAATTGGGGAGCGGAGGTCGCAAAGGGGGAATATTTACTTCTTTGTGATGCCGACACCTGCGTGTTACCACGTTTCCATACCGCGTTAGCCAACGCCCTGACTACGGAAGGCATAGGCTATGCCGCCGCAAAGCTTTTCAACATGAACACAAGGCGTCTGCTTGAATTCGGCATTACTTCGAGCCATTATAATTTTCCGCATCCCTTCACCGGCCGATCTGGAGATTTTTCGCTTATTCAAAACGATCATACGCCGTTAGCCGCCTGTGCTGCTTGCTCAGCTATCAAGAAGAACCTGTTTTGGGATTTAGGGGGATTTGACTCAGAATTGGTACATTCCTATTCAGACATTGACTTGTCGCTTCGTTTGCGTGCAAAGGGATACGCGACTGCTTGTGTGGCGAATGCAATTGCCTATCACTGCGGATCTTCTACCGAGGGCAGCGGTATGGGGGCAAGTCTAAAAGAGGACACAAAAGGCATTTTTATGCAAAAGCACGTCCAAATTCCCGTACAGATTTGCTCATATCTCGACATGGCCTGTGCAGAATTCTTGCGCAAAACGCATCTGCACCGCAAAGAGTATTTTATCGTAGACTGTTCCACCATTGCCAATTCTACGCTCTACATCAACCACATCATCAATGCACTTGACTTGTCCATAGTAGATCAATACAAACTGCCCGCACATAGTCGAGATCAAATGTCTTTGGATTTACTAAACTTTATTCCCTACCAAATTCGTAATTATCGAGTACCTATTTTGTATTTTACAGATTCATTTTTAGCATTTCGCGGAAATAGTTTATGGAAAAGTTGTCGGGCAAATTTTTTGGACATTGTTCTCGATAGACACGCCAATCTCGAATTATTAAAATCCTGCAATTAGATTGTTGGGAAATCCAGACCATAATAAGAGAAGTAGCTTCTTATAGCAAAACACTTTTTTATTTCATCGGAAACAACAGGCCCTTGCAAATACGCGTTTAGTCGATGTAATAACGCCTTTGTTTCGCATTGCTGGTTCTCGGCGATGGTAACAAGTGCCGCAGAGTCGTGTGCCGTGACTATCTTTGCCATTGAAACTAGCAAAAACGACTCGCGTAAAAGCGCATTGACCCTTTGCCCATAAATATTCAACATTTGCAATAGGGCCAGTGTTGCTTGCTCAATATTGTCTGTTTCCGAAAAAACTGTTGGTTGAAGCGTTATAAGCTGCGCTTTTATGCAGGTAAGTTTGTATATAACGGAGCGAAGCTCTTTTCTATATGCATACGCATAGGCCTCTGACAGGCACTCGGCTGCGCCAGGAAAATTTCCCAAGTCGATAAGCTGGTATATCTCCATAATGCGTAGCTTGATTGCATAAAACGGGGAACGACAACTCTGAATAGTTTCTTTAAGCAAATTTGGGAAATTATCTGGTAAAACGCTGCCTTCTAGTCGACTCTGTAAATACTTCACCAGGCGAAGATGATAGTCCAGCACCATAGGTTCATCTACCGGATTGTCTTGCGCAGCGACACCAATTTTGCGGAGCTGTTGATAGGTTTTCCTTGTATTCTGGATGGTTAAATCGTGCCGATAAATATAGTGCCTGTTTAATTCATCTACAGCAAGTTGTAGAGTGAGATTTATATCATTGTCTGCTGCTTTAGAGTAAGTTTCTGATGCTCGGTACAGCGTAGAAACAGTCGAAGGTTCCGGCAGGGTTGGATCACTACTGCGGTCTAACGCAATGGCCGCACGATTAGCATAATGGGCGAGCCAGAAGTTGCGTCGAGTCTCCTTTATGTGTTTGAGCTGGGAAAATTGCGCTTGATATTTGAGGAAATAAGGCATGATCTCTTGTTCATGATGTGAACTCAGTGCCCGGTCTAGGAACTTTTTAATAAGAAAAGCCATATTTTCTACACTGTCTTCATCGAGATCCCATTGGAAGTGAAGTGCTGTTTCTGCAACCATATGTAGAAACTTGAAAAGAGTTGCATGACCGCTTTCCTCATTGAGCGCTTGAAAATTGACGCATACAAAACGTAAGCATTCCGGCACAAGATTGGCGTTTGCCAGTTGAACTATATGTTGAAAAATAAGTCGACAAAGTTCCGCTCGCAAATTAGGTGTGGAAATATCTGAGGATGTTTCCAAAAAAGTTTGTAGGAACAGATATCCATCTTTCAATTTCCCTAGCTGTTCTAAGATGCAAAGAGCCTTGGCATCCTCACCTGTTTCAGGAGCAGCAATTATATCTGCACAATCATCTTCTGTGAAAACAAATGATTCTCGAACGACCTCACGAATAGCTTCGTGGTAAAATGTAACATTATCACCAACCCGTTTCAAAACGCCCTGATTTATGAGTTTTTCGACGATGCTTTTATGCTTTTTCAATTTCTCGCTTAGATGCCCTGTTACATATAGGTGCTTTAATACAGTTTCTGATATACCATTGCGATCCAAAGCCGCGCAAATATGTCTGAGTGGAATCTTTGCGCGGCAGAGCCGATCTATTTGCTCTGAGAAGCGGAACGGATCTACAATTTGATATGCATTTCCGCTAGATTCTCGTTCAATCACATGACCATCTCGTAGTTCACAGCAAAAAGTGTGTAGTTCCAGTGGAGTGAGTTCTATTGCAAATCTCTCGAAATACTTATCAATATTCCGTAATCCATATCGTGTCTTAAGAAATGCAAGAATATCGGCGCATCGAAATGTCGTAAGTTGGACAGGGTGGGGCACTCGATTTTGATACAAAGTATCCCAATTCATCACTGAAAGGAATTCCTCAATTCCCCAAATGCTATCATTCAATGTCAAAAGATAGTAAATCGGAACACCCATCGCATTTGCGATGTCATCCAATTCTTGAATTAGAGATGTATAGGGGCCGCTCATATCTTGAACATTGTCTAGTACAAGCAAAAAAGGGTGAGTGTGCTTATAAAACGACATAATTTGCGTCGCAATTTCTTCAGCACTACCTGCGTAATTGTCAATAAGTAGGGCAAGAGTCCGTTTGTCATCATCAATCTGTTCCTTAGGAGACTGATCCTCGCACAAAATTCCCAAGGCTTGCGAGAGCAGGGCACGAGTTTGTGTATTGCGTGGTTGACGCAAATCTATCTTCAAAATTCGATAGTGGTTTTGTACCGTAGGTTCACTCAATAGAATCTGCAGTAGTGTACTTTTCCCGGTTCCAGTCTTTCCTACGATTAATAATGGAGCTTTATCTCCATCTTGCAGGTGTTGCAGAGCAACATTTCGAGCCATAAGCGCATTATGCCCAGACCATGCAAGAAAGGGCTCATCGCTTACCTCAATTTTTCTGTAAATTGCTTCAATTTTCGCATTTGCGCCTTGTGTGCTTAATTTAACCTTGAGTTCAGATTTACCTTCCTGCAGGGCTTCACATAAAATAGATATTCGCTGTATTTCTGCAGCAGGGAGTGAAAATGTTTTATTGTCACACTCACATTGCAAAATATCATCTTTAGAGGACTCTATTGTAAGACTGCTGTTGATTTGCTCCAAAGTTAGATTTTGAATAATAACTTGTATGTAAAAGCGTTCGCCCTGTGCGAAATGGTAATTTAAGGGAATTTGCTCTCCATTTAAGTCTCGCAATGTTAATCGACCTCGAAGAGAGCAGCCATCCAATTTCTTACGTGCCGCTTCAAAGTCTGTATTCGGGAAAAATTCGGCAATTCCATGAGAAGTGGAATATGTACAGATAATGTATTCTAAAAGAGCCCCGTCGTAGACGCGGATAGATCTTTCACCAAGTTCTGAATAACGAAGCAATCCTTCGATGGCATTATCGTTCAACGGAGAATAGGAGAAGAATAAGATGCAGTTAACCTGCTCAATTGCCCCCATAATCAGAGTTGGCGCAATAATGTTGAGTGAGAGATTACTCTCATAGTTTTTGCATTCTGCCCATTTTTGATTGGGTAACCATTCTTCTGCTGGAAACACAAAGTCCTTTTTTCCATCATAGGATTTTCCGGTTCTGCGCCAAGTTTCTGTCGGAAACATCGCTTTAATGAGACGCTCAATCAGATCTTCAAACAAGAGACCTTTGTTTGAAGATCGGTCTACAGGTTCTTGGGGCGGTGAGCTTTGGGAATATGACATATCACCCATAATTTTACTCCAATTCAAAACCGAATCATTGTTTTTCATACTTGTGCCACCCTTCAACCAATACTCCACAATCAAATGGCTACGCTCTAAGCTTTAGCTTAAAACGGGTTAATAAGCATTGATAATAAGAGATTATCCTGCGTCCATTAAGAAAGCCGCTACAGTTCTGCTGAACTGTAGCGGCTTTCTTAATATATGATTTCAATAGCTTCTTATATCAAAAGTCATTTTACCCGACCGATTAAAGCCCCATTAAAACCAGCAACTGCCGTTCATCGGTTCAAAACATTCACCGTCAGGAACTGTCGGAATAATATTTCACTCTAATATATCGATCTGTTGACTTTGACACGCCATTTTAATTGTATATATCTATCATTTCTGATTTCAGTGCCAAGAACGTGCGTAATCCCTCAGCTTCAACAGCGAAAAATTCGTTATCGGAAACTTCAATATATGGCACATAAGTGGACTCACCCGAAATAGGATATGTTATGTTTTCGCATTCTTTATAGGAGAATACGGGCGCAATGAATTGTCCACTCTGCAGCCGGAGCACGTTTGTGCCGTCCTCTGCGTTACCTACGATTCCCGATAGGAAAACAAGATATTTGTTGCCGACTTTCATGAAATTGACATAGCCCATATCCATACTCCTATCGTCGGCATAGACTTTCCATCTATCCGCTGTGATAAGAATCTCCTCTCCCTGCGTCACTTTTTCGCCTTTGAATATCTGTTCTACCCGGACACGCTGCTGTCTGCCTTTAAAAAAACAGATTGGCTCATCGACAGGCGTCACTTGGAGGATGACAGGGGCTTGAAGGAGAGTTTTTCGCATCTCTTGACAATCAGCGGTCGCCATCTCCGACATTAATTCGGCTACGTAGCAGGTATATTGATAATCCGACTCTGCGGTAAAGTTTGTGTAACTGCCGTAGTGCGCTCTTCCCAGTATTCCAAATGCAGTCAGCAGAAGGGCAACGAAAACCAAGTGATAACGCAATTTCAAGTTTAGTCACCTCCCCACAATGGCTCCGCTATCCATGGTAAAAGTATGATCGCAGAGTAGTTGGATGTCCTCTTTGTTGTGACTTGCGAGCAGGACTATAGCCCCTCGATCTTTTTCGCTTTTGATCAGTCCTCGAATCAATTTTACAGAATCTTGATCTAATGCGTTTGTCGGTTCATCCAGCATGAGAATGTCCGGCCTCTCCATAACCGCCTGAGCAATGGCCAACCGTTGCTTCATACCTAACGAGTATTTCCCATACTTCCGCTTGTCCGTCGGTTCAAGGCCCACTCGTCGCAAGGCATCTATAATCCCGGTTTTATCCACCTTGCGATTAAATCTCGCAAGATATTCAAGATTCTCATATCCTGTCAACTCTGGATAAAGCAAAACATTTTCAAGTAAAATCCCCAGGTTAGGGAGAACAGGGAAGTCCTTTTTGAGAATTTTTCCGTCAAGGCTTACTACACCTGCTGTCACAGACATCAGCCCAGAGAGCGCTCGGAACAACATTGTCTTTCCGGAGGCATTTGGTCCAATAAATCCATAGACATACCCGCTATTTAATGATAGGTTGATATGTGAAAGTACAGTTTTTCCTTTTATCACCTTTGTGACATCGGTAGCTGTCAATTGCATATTATGTTCCTCCAAATTCGGCATCTACGGTAATAAAGTCGTGCCTTTTAACCAGAATCCCCCCTCCTATCAATATCAAAGACACAATAAATACTATATAGGAAAGCGAGTTTTGAAGCCGCAACACCCCTCCTAGCACATCTAGTCCATCTATGCCTGACGATTGCCAACCTAAAACTAAACACGCCATCGGATTGATCTTTAGCACCACAAACTGTATTAAATAATTACTTTTTGGTAATGCCAGAAGCGTAATAAACACAACCTGTCCCCCCAGCACAATAGCAAAAGAGTTTTCACTACCCAAAAGTATAGATAGAATATTGACCAGCATCACCATGGCGAACAGCCATAAGCCATAAAGGACAAAATGGGTTATCAGTACCAGAAGCCCCTGCCACACCACATTATAGCGACAGTGCGTAACGATAATAACCGTTCCCAGCAGAGCAACTTGATAAAGGATGCCTGCACCGCAAATTTTCAGACATTCCTTGATATACCAACGTGTGCGGTGAATAGTTCTTGAGAACACATAGACGCTCGCTGTACAAAAATGCCGATATAGATATACTCCAATGTATAGTTCAAACAAAAAATAGGGTGCCATTTTTATGCTGAATGACAATAGCTCCGGAAGGGAGGTTCCAAGTGGAAGGTCTCCCCGGGAACCACTGAGCTGCAAAACCAGCTCCGCCAGAGTTATTTGCCCATTATGCGGATTAACGAAAGCCAATGACAACAGCGCGCCGCAGAGCACTGCCATTGAGACGAGTGGTACAGATTTTTTGCTGCTCATAAATGGTCACGTCTCCCCTTATAAAAAACGCAGAAAAACGACACAGCCATCAGCATAACAACTGCAACGATAAAAAACGCCCCGCTTTTCTCGGCATCGTTGAAAATATACACATAGTCAAACCATCTGACCGAGAACGGAACGCCCTTAATAATTTCCGAAAAATATAGCGATATATTGAGCAACACAAACACCGGCAAGAACAAGAAGATCTTATACCGCACCTTTAGAATCATGGATAACGCAACCGTAAACATTCCAAGAATTCCGGAGAACACGCCAAAAAACAAGGTGCTGATTACAGAATACAGATATGAATCGATTTTGAACAATTCAGCGAAAGTATAATGGCTGACCATTTCAACATAACGCGGATTGTACTGATTCAAATTGATAAAATCTCCTGTAGCAGCTGTGGGGAATGATATGCAATTCAGTACCAATTCTATCAACGTTGGGATCACGAACACGAGCGAGGTTACTATAAAGCTGGCTGCTACCTTGCTCACATAGTATTTCTTGCTTCCCATACGGGCGATCAGCAGCGTATCGGTCTTCCTGTTTTTTTCGGAAATGAGCGTAAAGCCAGCTGGGCAAACCACGATGACTGGATATAATTGCACAAGCAAAAGCGTCATATCGGCATTGTAATATATCCGGTTATAGCTCAGCACAAGCATTTTGGCAGGATGATACATCTCAATAACGTCGGACCCTTGAAATGCAAATACATTCGTAGTAAAGTTTAACAGCACGAGTGTCAAAAGAAGGTAAAACGTCAGAATTGCCGCCTTTTGCTTCATGGCAAAAGCGACTTGTGATTTTATGGCTTGTATCATGTAAACTCCTTTCACAAAAGCGGTGACAACTGCAACGTTGTCACCGCTCCGAGAGATACTATTACAATATCTCCGTGATAACACCTACGTTCAATAAGTGTGGTAACTTACGACGGCGTAGGCTGCAGCGTTACTATTGCCGCTAAATTGGAATGTTACGGAGTTTACATGCTCATAGCCTTCCTTGAGTGTAATCGTAGTATAGTCGGGGCTGCGTTCGCTCAAGTGGACTATGTCGCTGATCACAATAGAGTCTCTCTTGAGGCGACACCGAATCGTGCTGAACAGATCCAAACCGCTTTCGGGGTAAACAGAATGGCAACGAACGGTCGGAAAATCACAATAGTTACGTGCTTCAGTTCCGGCAGTCATCCAGCTCATTTTCTCGGGAAGATAAATGGTCTTATTGTCTGCAGCAAAGGCCGGCAGAGCCATTACAAAAGCCATGGCGAGTGCGATGATAAGGGTAATCAATTTTTTCATAGTAAATCTCTCCTCGTCTTGTCGTCTTGGTTTGTTCCTGTCGATCTCATTTCATTTAAACCTGTCCCACCCCTCTTCTACACCGGTTATGCAGAGAAACCGCGCGCATTTCTCTGTATCCACCTTAACAAAACCTGCTATCGGCCACATGTACCTTCAACCGAAACTTGCGGTTTGGTGATACCTCCAATCACAACATCCACAGTCAATGTATAGTGTCTTCCTTCCACCACCTGTGCTGTATCACTGAACAACAGATATCCGGTTCCAGCGGCCGTCCAACTATCAATAACCTTTGATCCGTCCCAAAGAACCAAGGTCGCACTAACTGAGTCTGACATTTTATCCGCAACCACTGATACGCTACATTTTGCAGTTGTCCCATCAAATGAAATCGACGGCTTGATAGAAATCGTTCTGGGTGCAGCGTGTACTGAAACGACAGATACCATAAACGCAAAGAGGGTGAGCAGCATAATGATATTCTTTTTCAAAACAATGACCTCCTTCATTCGTTTAACACCTAAACGAATGAAGGAGGTCATTTTGGACAGGCCATTCTAAAAATTTCAGGAAAATTTTTGCACACCTTTACATAGCGCTATCATTAGAGGCTTTGGCAGAGAAGCGGTAACAGAGAACAGTGTGTCCTGCTGCTCTGACGTCCATACAGCGGTACTGCTAATACCGCCATCCTGAGGCTGATAGAAATCAACATAAAGAGTCCCTACCCGAATCGTTTGGACTTCTCCGCTGAAATCACCCACAAAAAGGCTAGAAGCATCGGTGCCGCTTGCATAGACGAACTGTATCAGGCTAACACCATTGCTGTAGATGATTGTGCAACCATCGTCTGTAGGCAAGCGATTGATCTCGGCATAACCCTCAGGCAACCATGTCAACTCATAATGGGCATTACTATTTTCAGCTACGGTGTTCCCTACAAATCGATACGCAACAAACCCTTCATATGTTTCTCTGACCCATACGAGGAATGCCGTCCGCGCTTCTGCATCCACAGTCAGCCATGTGCCGCCAATAATAACTGCTGAGATAATAAAGCACGCGATTTGCTTAGGCAGGCGGGCAATCAGGGGGTGATTGCCTCTCCGTATCGTTCGCTGCATTTTTTTGTGGAAGGTCGGGGAAAAGCTATGCGCACACGCTGCCGAGGACGGAAGCGACTCCGTGATCACCTGATTTGCCTCCGTCGCGGCCTTTCTCAATACCTCGTCGTTAATCAAAATATCCCCTCCTTCCGACAAAAATCCTCCAACTTCTTCTTGGCCCTTTGATTCAGCTTGATGGCAGTTGGAAGCGATAGGCCCAGGATCTCCGCAATCTCTCTGACGCTGTAGCCGTGATGATACCGCAGAAGAATCATTTCCCGATACCGCGCCGGCAATTTCAAAATACACGCTGCTAAGGCATTTTCCCCATCGTAAGCAACCTCAATCCCATGAAGTTCGTCCGTGAGCGGCACGGTTCGCCGTCTTTTTATGCGGCGATATTGATCAATGGCTTCGTGTTCAACTATAGTAACGACATAGCTGCGGGTTTTTGGACACACGGGCATATCAATTTTCCTGATATTTTCCGCAATTCTCACAAAGGCTTGATGTGTAGCGTCTTCAGCGTTCTCTTCATTATGTAATACTTCGTAAGCCACGTGAAACATAAGCCCTCGGTATTCTGCGTAGATCTGCTCGAATTTTGTCTTATCTTCACCCGTTTCTATCGTTTGCAGGTAAATCATCATAGGTATCCCCGCCTCCTACTCCGCGTTCTTGTTGTAGCATGGGATTTGTGAGTCAAGCAAGTATAAAGCAGCGCTGGCGAATCTGCTCACACTCTACATATGTCCCCGCAACAAAAAGCTGACCTGATCGAGCATATTACGCTCGACTAGGCCAGCTTTTCTATCACGTTGCCTAAAGCGGTTCAGGGTAACATTTTAAGTGTTTACATATTTGGTATATGTGCGAGAGTCGGTTGCCCCCTCAGAGTCCTCAACAAACAGTGTCACAACAATTTTATATTCCGTTCCCGCTTTTCCCTGATATGTAATCGTATTCCCATGAGTTAATTTGTTTTCCGCACTCATACCGATATAGTACTGCGTATACAGTTTATCAAATTTCCATGTATTTCCATTCTTGACATAGAAATATATGCTTTTAGCGCCGATGGTGGACATGATTTTCTTTCCGGTAATAGAGAATGTAACATCCATTTCACCATCGGTTCCGGCACTTGCGGAACAGGAATGGGAAACAATCAGAGCACTGGCGCGTACTTCTGTGGCAACAGCCACTGTTGCCAATAACGTGGTAAGTACCAATGCGAGGACAAACGAAACTATACGTTTTGTTGCAGTTTTTGTCATCATATAGATATGTTACCTTTCATAGATTGAGTCTACAACAGCTATCAAACAGTCTTTCGGCAAATCGGTGTCTATAACACACTCCAGATTGCCGTTAAACCAAGTAATACAACTTGAGCCTACGTTTTCATAAAAATAGTGGGGAATTCCGTCTCTTATGTACTTAGCTACTTCGCCTTCGTCCTTTTCGAACTTCTCGTCATGCTGACTTGCAATCTGACGAATTTGCAGGATTAGGTAGCTCGTGTCGCTCTGGTATAAAGCACAGAAATTAACAGAATTATTGCTCTCAAATGGGATGACTTCCACCGTTTCAATTTCAAGCCCTTCCGGCAACTTCGTGGGCACTACTTTTTCTGTTATTCCATAGGCCGCCAAAGCATCTTCGATCCTGCTATATTGTACATCCTCCTGCGGCTGCAGTGCATTTGTCCCAATTTCTTGGGGGATCTTTCCTTTATACGCATTCTCGAAGGTAAACACCTCAGATGTCCACTTGCCAACCATTTGGAAGAATCTTGCAAATCCGCCAACAGAGCAGGCGGCCAACACAAGTGCACACGCCAGGGCAGCGGCAATGAGCAGCGCCTTGCGGAGAATGGTTTTGTGAGATCTCTTTCCATGCGATGCTTTTTCAGGCTCTAATGGTACATGTATGCTTTCTGCCTCGCCACTGGGATACAACTGAAGTCCCTCGCCCTCCGGCGTTGCATACGTAGAGAAAAAATCTTCCAAAGCGGCAGCGGCTTTTTCTTTATCAGAACCGCCCTCACGTTTTTCAATCACCTCCATGATGTACATAACCATATCCAGATCTCCACCGTCTGGAGCTTCCGCATCTTTTTGCAGGAGACTTTCCAATTCCTGCGTACTCAATTGGTCCAGATAGGAGTACATATCGTTATTTTTTGATGCAGCCATACTCTGAACCTCCTTCGCTAAGTATATGTATGCGCCAATCTGTTGCTGACAAAAAATTCAGCTAAAAATCCGGGAACGCGTCCTTTATTCTTTTGCGTATCCGCTCCAGCCGCTTTTGGCTTGTCCAGACTGTTATCCCGAGTTCCTCCGCAGCGTCCTTATGGCTCCTGCCATCTATCAGAACCCGCTGGAACAGGAGAATATCGCCGCCCTTGAAATTAGCGTAGACAACCTCCTGTATAGCCGAAAGCACAGCGCGCGTCATGATCGTATTGACAAAATTGTCTGGCGCAGCAATATCCTCTGTTCTGTCCACATACTCATCAAACACCTTAGCGTCCCGCTGCCTCGCCCGCGTGTAATTCCGCATTTTGTTCTTCAGCGTCTGCATCAGCCAACCGCCGATGTTTTCGTGGTTGACTAATTCATTAAACTTGCTCCAAGCATCATGGAATGTATCCTGGACAAGTTCCTCGGCAACTCCGGCGCAACTCTTGTTCGCCTTGGCATAGCGCAGCAGTTTAGACCAGTTATTGACATATATCTCACCGAACAACTCGCGTTGTGCGCTTTGCTCCGATGCCATAGTGCCCGCCCCCGTTCCTTCTCTTTATATATCTCTCGGTATCGCCTGTGCTCCGTGTTACTTAAAGCGTACTCATCGCGCCGCTTACTTCAGAAAATGATCGTTGACATATTGGAGAAGAGCGAACAGACGCTGCGAATCTTCCTCATCTACAGATGCGAGCATTTGCGCAATATTCTTCTTTGCACTATTTACGTCGCTATCGTAAACCAATGTGTCCACACTGACATGCAGCGCCTCGGCCATGCGCACAAGGCTGGGAACGCTCATCATCTTGTCGCCGCGCTCAACCTGTGTAATATGCTCAACTGAAATTTCGGCCTTTTCTGCCAAAACTTCCTTTGTATATCCGCAAGTTTTACGGGCGTCCCTGATATTTTTGCCGATAGTACATTGTAGATCCTTTTTCGACACGGCCATGCACATATACCATCCTTTGAAATTCCTATTGGTACTTATTATATTGCCCAAATAGGGTCGGCGGAATGTGCCATCAGGGTCTGTTATAAGTCCTGTCAGGATTAGATTATAACACAGACGACAAAGATTTTCCTTATTTTTGTCAGCTTTTATTTTTCTGCCAAATACAACTCAATGAAGGCGTCATCAGGCAACGGCAATCTATGAAAGGAGGCTCACCCTGCACCGAGCGCATGCCGTAAGTATTGGTTCGCCAATTAGAAAAAAGAGAGGAAAATCATATGAAAGCACCACGCATGACAAAAGTCTTGTCATTCCTTATGGCGCTTGTATTCTGCCTTTACCTTGTCCCCACGGAAGCTTTAGCGGTCGAGGTCAAGAAAAATGCGCTTGAGGCAGCAAGCGAGTACGCCCGGGATTATGATCCTGTGGATTCGCCCGACATTGTTTCCGAAATCGTATCCAGCCGCGATGAGTACCAAAAGGAATACATGTTGTCTAACGGGCAGCATCTTCTGACCGTTTATCCCACCGCTGTCCATTATGCGGACGAAAATGGCGAGTGGCAGGAGATCGACAATACGCTCCATGCCACATCAATGGACGGAAAACGGGTTTATCGGAATACGGCAGGACTTTGGGATGTTACTCTGCCCTCCAGCCTTTCCGGAGCCGATCCGGTCACGGTCGCACGTGGTGACAGTGCACTGAGTTTCCGCTTTGCCGGTCAGCTGCTGCAGGACGATGTCCTGACCGCGAAGCTGGCGCGGATGAACGAAGATATTGCCGCCTCCGAAAGTGGGAATAATACATCAGAGACAGAAGGCTCTGCAGAACCGGAACCTGCTGATACATTGGCCGATACGTCTGAACCGCAGAGCGATACGAATAGCGGCGCCTCTGAAGAGGCATCCTCTGCAGACGAGAACACCGCAAATCCCACCGAGTCCCATATTGCGGTCACTCCTCCGGATACTACAGCAGGCGCCTCTTCTCCCGAAAGCGAAAATGACGCACAGCCCGAGGCTCCTTCTTCCGGGGAGGACACGGCCAATGAGTCGCCGGTTTCTGGGACTGCGGATGATGCTGATGAATCCGCGGCACCCGTTACCAAAAATGACACAATCGACGTTATTGCAGAGAGCCAGTGGGAGACCGCCACTACCACAAAAATGGGTGATACCGTTTTTGGACGCACGCAGGTGCAGCCCTCTCAGCTCACGCTAAAGGATTCGGAGATCGTCTTTTCTCAGAACGACAAAACTCTGCAGGAAACTTTCTCCGAAAAGCTCAGCAGCACTGCGGAATACACTTCTGTGTTCAACGGCGTCAATGTGCGCTATGATCTGAACTCCAATTCCCTAAAAGAATCCGTTATTATTGCCGCTGCTCCTACAGGGCGGACAGGCTATCAATATTTGCTGGAAGCCAAAAACCTCGTGCTGGAATTGCAGGAGGACAACAGCATTTATGCATATACCCTTGACCATTCCGAGGGAGATGAGCCCGTCTTTTTCATGCCGGCACCGTATCTGTTCGATCAGGACAAGGCATATTGTGATGACATCGAACTTATCTTGAAGGAAACAGACGAAGGATATCTGCTGACGTACCTGCTTCCGCAGGAGTGGATGGCAGACGAAGACCGCGCCTATCCTGTTGTCCTGGATCCTGTGGTACATGCCGAGCTTAGCTTCACCAATATCGCAGATCAGACAGTCTTCTCTATTACGCAGCTCAGCTACACATGGTCGATGCTGTGCATTGGCCAGGGTTCTTATGGCATTGGCCGTTCTTTTGTAAAGTACAAGAATCTACCCGCGTTGACATCGGCAGATGTCATTGTCGATGCGAAGATGGCGCTTTATAAGATTCAGACCAGCAGTTCCACCTCTGAAATCGATGTTCACAGCGTCTATGACACATGGGAATCCAACACCATAAATTGGAGCAATAAACCTGATTATGATCCCATTGTTGAGGACTACCAGATCGCCGGTGCGCAGGGCTGGTACTACTGGGATGTAACGGATATTGCCCAGGGCTGGTACGCCGGCGAAAATACCGGTATGATGTTCAAAATGGAGGATTCTCAGGAAGCGGCTGCCCGCGGACTGTACCGTGAATTCTGCTCTTCCGACTATTCTGCAGGCACCCTCCCCTACTTGAGCATCGCCTATATCAACAACTGCGGTTTGGAGAGCATCTGGGATTATACCTCTCACAGCGCAGGCGCCGCCGGTACCGGATACATCAACGACTATACCGGAAATCTCGTTTGGGTATACAACGGTCTTGGCTTCTCCGGCAATCGCATGCCCGTCGCCATTAACCACGTTTACAATGCCAACGACAAGGCCAACAATGATTTTGGCATGGGCTATGGCTGGCGAAGCAATTACAACCAGCTTGTATATCAGTGGTCCACGGACAGTTCTTACTATGTTTGGGAGGACGAAGATGCCACCCGGCACTACTTCAAATACAAGTCCTCCGGCACATATGAGGATGAAACAAATCCGACTCTAACCCTGACCACCACCGGCAGCGGCACGACCAAGTACTGCATTACTGACAAGAACGGAAATAAGAGCTACTTTGACACCAACGGCCGTCTGACAAAAATCAACAATAATCAGGCCTCTGTCAGCAGCATTACTATTACGTATTCCTCTGGCAATCAGATCGCCAGCATCACGGATGGCGCTGGGCGGAAGTATCAGTTCAATTACAGCGGGGCAATGCTCAGCAGCATTTCCTTCCTTGGAACAGGCACTTCTTCCCTCGCAACAGAAAGCTATACCTATAGTGGAAACGAATTGATCGGCATCTCGTCCACCCTGCTTTCCTCCACCAGCTTCTCCTACACCAGCAATCATCTTCTGTCGCAGGCGGAAGATGCAGGCGGGTATCGACTTGCCTACCTTTACAACACCACAAGCAGCACTAAACCCAATCGTGTTATCCAAATCAGTGAGCACGATGGGAACACTGACGGTGACGTTCTGTGTATCTATTATGCGCATAAGCAGACCATCTTTACCGACAGCAATAACAATCAAGAGGTCAAGCAGTTCAACAACTACGGCAGCACGGTCTCCATCCAAGATGGTCAAGGCAAGGCTCAGTTTTACAAGTATAAGAGCAACAATGATGTGACAAAGGCCAGCCAGCTGGCACTTTCTTCCAAATTGCAGAATACTGTTGCCAACTGGGTTCGCAACAGCAGTTTTGAACAGACAGGCTTCTGGACAGCAGGCAGTGGAAATGCCTCCACCGGCTCGTGGTCCTATACGTCTACGGGGTACATCGGTTCCAAGTCACTGGCCATTTCCCGCACCTCCAGCAGCGGCACTATCCGCGTGGATTCTACGCAGACGGCCTATTGTCCCGCCAACAGCAGCTACACGCTCTCCGCTTATGTGAAGACTACCGGTATGAGCGGAGGCGGACTGGGCGCTCAGCTTGTCCTGATGTCCTCTGGGAATGTTATCGCCAGCAGTGCACCTATTACGACCAACACAGATTGGACTCGCGTGGAGGTCACATACACGAATACTACCGGAAGCGACATCTCCGACCTTACAGCGGGAATGCGGAATGGCACCTCCGGCACGGCTTACTTTGACTGCGTGCAGTTGGAGGCCTCCGCCAACGCCAGCCGATATAATCTGGTCGATAACGGGGATTTCAGCTACAATTCCTCCTTGGGATGGAACAAGAACAGCGCATGCACTTCCGCTGACGGCTCCAGCTCGAACTATTACCGCGCTCCTGCGCTCAACGATTCTTGCCTTAAACTTGTTGGTGCCGCCGAAAAGGACAAGCAGGTTTCTCAGACCATCACTGTTTCCGGCAGCGAAGGAGATGTGTTTTCTGTCGCAGGCTGGGCATTAGGTGACTCCGCCCCCATTGCCAACGACAGCAACCGCCGCTTTGCCATCAGCGCAAAATTCAACTACACGAATGGCACAAGCGATGCTACTCTTATCGCATTTAACCCCAACGCCATTGGATTTGTAAATTGGCAATATGTGGCAGATCGTATCGTTGCGAAAAAAGCTTATAAATCCATCACTATTTCCCTACTTTACAGCTACAACGTAAATGAGGTATACTTTGATGGGATCCAGCTGTTCAAGGAGGAGTTCGGCCACAGCTACGTCTATGACAGCAACGGCAATGTAACCAGCGTCACCGACTTGCAGAAAAAGACCACCACCTACGAATACAGCAGCAACAATCTCACGAAAATGACGCTGCCGTCCGGCACCAGCCAGACCTACACCTACGACAACTATCACAACGTACTGTCCGCCACCAGCCCCGAGGGTGTGGTATCCAACTTCACCTATGACAGCTACGGCAACAATACGAAGGTAACTGTCGGAGGCAGCAGCGCGAAAAAGATCACTTCCTCTGCGACGTACACTTCTAATGGCGATCAGCTGGCTACCGTTACGGATGCGCTGGGGCAGGTCACCGCTTATGGCTACGACACGCAGACCGGCATTCTGAATTGGACGCAAGCCCCCGGCGAAACGACCGCTACCCGTACCAATTACAGCCACGACAGCCGTTACCGCACCACCAGCGTGGCCAAGGGCAGCTCCGCGGTGAACTACACCTACAACAGCGACCTGCTGGCCGCCATCTCCAGCGCTTCCGGCACGGACTATACGTTCACCTACGGCGCATTTGACCTTGTGAACAGCGTCAAGATCGGCAGCCGCGCGCTGATCAGCCATACCTACTCCGATGACTCCAGTCATTGGCTGACACGCTCCGACTACGGCAACGGTGACTACATCACCTACAGCTACGACCGCTATGGGCGCACGTCCGCCATCGGCTACGAGGACAACGCCGAGGCTGTCAAATACACCTACGACAACAACGGCAATCTGGGCATCCTGACCGACAACATCTCCGGGCGCAAGACAAAATATCTCTACGATTTTCAAGACCGATTAATGGGTTATGAGGAAAGGAGTGTCGATCACAGCAATACCGTAAAGTGGGGCTATGACGACAAGAACAACCTGTCTTCACAAACCCAGACACTGGATGATACCAGCTATACGACCAACTACTCCTACGACAATGATAATCGGCTGAAGCAGGCAACAACAGGCGGCAAGAGTGCCAACTACACCTACGATGTCTACAGCCGCATGACCGGCATTACCGCCAAGAACGGCAGCAGCACCGTTGTCAGCACCGGCATCACCTACAAGGATCCCACTTCGACCACCACCAGTACGCAGGTCTACAAGTGGACAGTCGGCGGAACGACCTATACCTACACCTACGACAGTCGTGGGAACATCACCGCCATCTCCGACGGCACCAACACCACCAGCTACGTCTACGACAGCCTCGACCAACTGACCCGCGAGAACAATCAGGCGGCGGGCAAGACGTGGGTCTACACCTACGACAACGGCGGCAACATCCTCAGCAAGTCGGAGTATGCCTACACCACGGGCGCGCTGGGCACGGCACTGGACACCATCTCCTATGGCTACGGGGATAGTGAGTGGCGCGATTTGTTGACCTCCTATGATGGCAAACGACTGACGGCGGACGAGATCGGCAATCTTCGCAACGATGGTAAATGGAGCTACACTTGGCGTCGCGGTCGTATTCTGTGGGATATGTCTCGTATGGTTGACGAGGACGCAGAATTGTTTGAGGCTGTCCAGTATCGCTATGATTCCAACGGGCGGCGTATTGGAAAAACCTATGGTGATAGCTATAACTTCCGTATTGCCGGCGGGCAGCTCTATTACATTGGAGACAGCACGGGGACATCTTACTACTATGCGGGCGATGACCTATCGCAAATCAACATTACTTTCCCTGATAACAGCAGCACTTCCCTGCACTTCACCTACGACGAGCTGGGGCCCATGTCCGTCACCTACAACGGCGCGGAGTATTTCTACCTGAAGAACGCGCAGGGCGACGTGACCGGGCTGGTCAACAGCAGCGGCACGCAGGTGGTGGCGTACACCTATGACGCATGGGGCAATCCGCTGACCACCACCGGCACCATGGCCGACACACTGGGTAAGCTGAACCCCTTCCGCTATCGCGGGTACTTCTATGATACCGAAACGGGACTGTATTTCCTCCAGAGCAGATACTATAACCCCGAAACCGGACGGTTTATCAATGCGGATAGCTATGCTCTTACAGGGCAGGGCGTTCTCAGCGGGAATATGTTTGCATATTGCGGAAACAATCCCATCGTTTTATCAGATTCAACAGGAAACCTGCCATTCTTTGCGATTACAGCAGCCCTCGGCGCTGTAGTTGGTGCAATTGCTGGCGGTATAATTGCAGCAAAACGCGGTGCCAATGTATGGAAAGGAATTGGCATTGGCGCCGTTGCAGGTGCGTTGATTGGTGCAGGAGCGGGTATGGCCACTGGCGCAGCGTTAGCAGGAAGCTTAACAGCTTCAACAGGCGCAGTTGTAAAGGGCGGGAGTACCCTAATAGCAACGATTGGTTCAGGCGGCTTTGGTGCTGGTGGAACGTATATTGCCAACAATCTGTCGCAGGTGTCGAATAGATTAGCTCCGTCTTCACAAGTAGCCGCAAGCAAAATGCAGGATATTGCATCAAAAGGCAAAGCAGGGGAAGTGGCTTCTGGGATCACAAAGAACACGATGCATATCCCTTCGCTTACAAACACAGCTGCATATCGAATCCCGGATGGATTAACGGAAACCGTTTTATCTGAGGTGAAGAATTATTCTGGAACACTATCATATACAAACCAATTGAGAGATTTCGCCCTGTATTCGCAAAGTAAAGGCCTTGAAATGCATTTATATACCAACGCTCGTTTAACTGGCCCATTACAGCGAGCTGTAGATAGCGGTTTATTGCAAGTATTCCCTTTGAATTAGAAGGAGTGGCATCGTGAGCAGCTATGATATTAACAGCAATCCGTCTTTGGTAAAGCACTTATTAGAGCAATATAAGGCTGAAGAAAAGAAGCTGGAAGGTGACCCAAACAGTGTCCTTCTTGCGTTCAAGCAGGAACTATTGGATTTAGGGTTTCGCTTTCAAGTTTTAAATCAGGCGGAAGGCTTCATGCCAAAGCACAAAGATAGCATTCTCCCGATTGTAATTAAATATTATAAAAAGGCGAGGCTAAAAAGGGAAAAACAATATCTGTTAAAGTGGTTTCATCATAGAGGATTAGAGGAAGTAGTACCTATGCTCTTGGAAGATTACTGCTCTGATGATCTCAATGTTGACAGATGGGCAATTGGGGATTGCCTATATCAGATTCGGTCAAAAAAGCACATCGCCGACTATTTAAGAATTATATCTGATGCTTCATACGGGCAAGACAGGCAAATGGTTATTTTGCTTGTTGGAAAATTAAAAGTGGAAGCCGCGATTCCTGTGCTAATTGATTTATTGGAAGATGAAGGAGTAAGATTACAAGCAATTGCCGCTTTGGGAGACTTTAAACGAGATGAGTTGCGCCCGTACTTTGAACGTTTTCAAAATTCGAAGCACCCGGGGTGGCGCAAGTATGCCAAATCCGCATTAAAGAAATTGGACGCCTAATAGCGACTATCAATTCTATCTACTGAGGTGTGCCGTGCAAACTCTGCATGGTACACCTCAGTTAGAGTTGCGGCACGCAGGTGGTGGCGTACACCTATGACGCATGGGGCAATCCGCTGACTACCACTGGCACCATGGCGGACACGCTGGGCAAACTCGACCCCTTCCGCTACCGCGGGTATGTCTATGACACGGAGACGGGGCTGTACTACCTCGGCAGTCGGTACTATAACCCCCAGTGGGGTAGGTTTGTGAATGCGGACTCGGAGAGTTTGGTTACAGCATCCCCTGATAGTGCAATTTGGGACAAAAACCTGTTTGCGTATTGCGACAACAACCCCATTACTCGTATTGATGCTAACGGCGGCTGGTGGCATGTTGCCATTGGTGCTGCTGTGGGCGTAATTGCTCAATATGCTACAGATGTCACAATCAATCTGCGTCAAGGAAAGTCTTTCATTGATGCACTTTCACCAAGATCGTCACTCGTTGACTATGGCGCAGCTGCGATAAGTGGTGCTCTTGCCGCAACGGGTATTGGAACGGGGGCATCTATTTCTGCAAATGCAGCAATAAGCGGAATTGCATATCTGTCAAATGGTAGCATATACGGCAGCGAGATTACACTTTCAGGTTTTGTGGAGGCAACTGTTGCTGGTGCAGCCGCAGGAGTTGTAGGCGGCAAAGGTGCAAACGGCGCAAAGCTACGCGGAATAACGAAAACTTCTCGCGCAGTGCTGAAGACTGCTGTATCTCAGAAAAAGGTTGCGATGTATACAAAGAAGATTGCTTCTGTCAAGAAAGACGTTGTAACTAGTACAGGGCGTACAGCCTTAGCTACATTGGCGACAAATTTTCGCAATTTGGTAAATGCTTTTAAAACAAGGAGATAATTAGTTTGAAACACCGAGTGTGCTTTTTTGTGACTTCTCCCCGAAAAGATCCTCTTCTTGCAGTCATTTGTAGTTATATTTTTTCCGGTGTAAATGTATGTGCCGCAGGTATTACGATTAAAGCAAGCTATCCTCACTACGATGCGTTTTACATAATTGGCATAGGCGTCGTGTTTTTCCTAATGGCTTCCATTACGCTTGTGGATAAGCGAAAAGAGAATCGTGATGCTCGTTATGCACTATACACGGGAATAATGCATTTTGGAATATGTGCATATCTTTCTCATATGTGGTCCAAATGGTGGATATTAATATATCTCCTTGAGGTGCTTATTTACATTTTCGCCGGACATCTTGTGAAAAGATATTATAAGAAAAAAGCTCATTAGCATATTCACAAAACTATTTACCCATAGACATCCCCACTTCATTGTCTCCTCCAAAATTACGCAAATACCACAGGCCCGGCAACCAGATTGGTTGTCGAGCCTGTGGCGATTGCTTTTATGTTCTATACGCTCCCGGAGTAACTGTCAAACCTAACCGCGTATAGCTTGTCAGTATGTAACAGGTTTTGACATATAATAGCAGATGGTAGATTATAACCTCATATATGATAAGATTTTGCACACAATTGTAGATCTATAAAACTATTCTACATGGCGCAACGACTGCAGAGAATTAAACCGCAGGATAATACCCGATTATCCTGCGAAAGAAATTGCTCAGGAGACTCAATATGTTTATACATAGGCTATCAAGTATAGATCATATCAGTGAATTGGAAAAGACTTACGAACACACAACTGGATTTAAAGTGCTAAATGTATCGAGTTGGCACATTTCAGAATCATTTCGTGATGTACAGCTAAAGCACTTTTGCCCTCCACAAATTGGTAATGCATTTGATTATGTGTATACATATAGTATCCCAGTTCATATTCGGCAAGCTATACTCGAGAAACTTGGATCTGTCCCCGAAGGAAGCACAATCCTCATCTCCCCCAATAACACGATATCCATAATAAATGTTATAAACTTACTTAAACATCACGGGATAAATAATGTGTGCATTGTAAATCCCTCATATTTTTCTGTGGCACACGCTTTAACTTCTGCAGGTATTTCTTATACAAATATAAGCATGGATCGCAGAAATGGAGAATACGTATTTCCTATTGACACAATCCTGCAAGGCAACTATGATGCGGTTTGGATCACATCACCAATCTACTCGACAGGGGTTTACCTTGCCCAAAATGAAATTGAGAAACTTCGCCATTTGATTCGGCGGAAGCTTTTTGTTGTTGCCGACGAGAGTTTTGCATTGCCTGGGCATGAACTGATCAGGGATATCGGCATATCTACGCACTTTATTTCCATTTATTGCCCACATAAGGCTATTTCGTGTAATGGCTACAAGTTTTCTGGGATTGTGACATCTGATATATACGAGGACTTTTTGGAACAATGGGTAGATGTCTTAAGTGGGAATTTGCCCCAATCTTGCTACGCATCCATCTACCATTACTTAACGCCTAATTACGAAGAATGTGTTAACAGTTTTCAAGCGGAGATAGAAGAAGCTATAAGAGCAATTTCTCCCTTCCTGAGAAGTTCACATCATACAACGGATGCCAATGCAATTGGAAGTTTAATCTCAGTATACTGCGATAATATTGATTTTGAGCAGACAACTGGGGACGTTTTCTTTCAACAGCTACACAAAAAAACCTGTACATCGTTCTATCCAGGATGGCTCAATGGATTCGGTCAGGAATATGGGACCTGTTTTCGAGTCAATCTTGCTCAAGATAGTCTTCTATTTCGGCAATCAGTGCAAAGACTATTATCTTACCTTGATACATTCTAACTTTTGGATATAACCTTTATTCGCTTTACATTGCTTTGATTATAACCTTTTTTTCGCTTATCTATTACTATGTTGTATTCAACAATAACTTTTACTGCGGATACCACCTCACTCTGTGCATTCACCGTAATGCCGGGCGATAGATATATTGCAGGAATTATTACATTTGTGCTCTCGGTGCTTGGGGGGTGGGGATCTTCCTTTTTTGATCGTTTTGTTGCACGAACCTCAGATACAATCGGTACTATAACGCCTATAAGGGCCAAAAAAACATCAATATAAGGCAAGGATGCAGACATTGCCTCAATATACTCTATGAATGATCCTTTCTCAGTTTTTATCTGTATTGGCTTCTTGTAATTAGGCATCATTGCCGACAGTATTTCAACAAGAGGGATTTCAGGTTGTTCCTCATATGTGATTTGTAGCGTAATTGATTCTTCTTCAATATTGCGAATATCTAGCGTACGAGTAAATTCAAGGAACAAAAAATAGGCTGCATTTCTAAGCGTATTTAAATCACTCTTGGCTTTTTCCCATGCGGTATTTGAAATTGCAGTGCATGATGATTCTTCTATTATTTGAGAGAGTTTACGTTCCATGAGAAAAATCGTGATTGGTGCAATTTCCTTTACCTCATACATGTAGGTTACTAGACTACCAAAAAACGATATTTCTTCATTCTTTAGCATGAGATTTTTCTTTAGCAGAAGATGCATCAATTCTATGCATTTTAGCATTACCTCGTCCTTACTCTTTGTATTGTCACCAAGTTCAAGTATGCCAATATTTAAGAAGAGCTTACGGTCATTATAAACCTGTTCAATGCGGGAAAAGACCGCTTGAATAAACTCACTAAAACAGTCCGAGATATAATATTCTGTTTCACCCATTACTGTGATGCGACAGTTTTCTAAGTCTTCCAACGAGATTCCATAGACAAATCCCAGCAGATATGCTTCAAATGTTGAGTTAGTTATATGACAATTCTCAAAACGGTGATAGTAGAAAACATTCTTAAACACCGCATTGTTGAAAGACGTGTTTTTATAGCAACTTGATGTTATGGAACTGTTCTGCGGTTGGAATGAATCAAAAATGCAGCTATCAAATGAGCATTTTGTCTGGGTGAGATTGTCAAATCCGCAACTATTAAAATGGCATTCTACAAATGCACTATCAGACAGCATTGCTCCTTCAAAAGTGACAAAAGAAAAATCTGACTTCGCGATCCAAATAGATCGAATATCTGCATTTTGGAACGAGCATTCTATGAATTTACAGTTAGAGAATCTTGTGCCTTCTAAATCTGCATTGTTAAAAGCGATATTTTCAAATATGCAATTCTCGAATATCGAACCATTAAACAGAGAATTAGCAACTGTGGCAGAACTCCAGTGTTCCCAACTAATATAATCGAAGCTAAAATTACTGTGAACCATAAGGTTTCGTTCTGCGTTGTATTTGCTTGGCTTGTTCACCGGAAGCCCTCCTTCAATTCATCTACAAGTCTAACTTCTGCGCAGGATAATCGGGTATTATCCTGCATAAAGAACCACGAAAGCCGCAGCGATGTTACTCGCTGCGGCCATTGGACTCGCTTATATGTTCATCTGGTTTCTCGGATGATAGTTGATTAGAATTTCACGTTGCTTAGCTGTAGATACATCCGTATATATCTGCGTTGTAAGTATTGAACTATGTCCCAACAGTTTCTGTATACAACGGATATCAACATTCGCCTCTACCAACGCTGTCGCAAATGAATGCCGGAACATATGGGGCGTAATATGCATCTGCGTGTCTGCACGCAGCGCATACTTCTTCACTATAGCCCGCACCGATTGCTCCGATAGCGGTCTCCCCTTTCGATTGACAAGCAGCGCACCTCTGGGACATTCACTTTGACTGCAATGTTCTCTTAGTAATTCTATTACGGACGTACTCCCTATTTGGAGAACGCGCTCTTTTGCCCCTTTACCCATTATTAGTAGCGAACCACTCTCTATGTTTATATCTGCTTTTAAAAGCTTACATAGTTCTCCCACTCTCATCCCCGTCGAAAATAAGAGTTCCAAAACAAGTGCATTTTGAATCGCGCTTTTCTTTTTTTGCCCCGATGAATCGGCGATATCTTGATAGGCCACATTGAGCATCCTTTCAATTAGCGGCATCGGAATTGTTCGTGGAAGCACTTTTGGTGTACGTATTCGAAGCTTAAGTTTTCTAAATGGATTCTCCTTGATTTGCTGATCTTCCTCCAAGTACTGCAAAAACGCTCGAAGTGATGCAATCTTTCTTCGTACACTTCTCGGTTTATACCGCATGTTTAGTGTGCCCACATACTCAAAAATGGATTCCTTAGAAATGTCATCCAACCTATTTTTAAACGAGATAAATTGTTGCAGATCCGTCCGATACGCCTTAATCGTCTTCTGGTTTAGACCTCGTTGGGTTTCACATACCGTTAAATACTGTTCCATGACACTTTTCATCATAATGCAGGACAACTCCCTTCAATAGAATAATCCTAATTATGATAAAAAGAGCTCGCGGTGTCGACTTCTTTTAGAAAATCCCATTTGATTATTATAAATAAAATTTTAATTTAGGGAGAGAAATACATGAAAATCGCCATCATACATTTGAGTGACTTCCATATTCAGGAAAATTGTCGTATCTGCAGCGCAAAACTTAATGCTTTGGTATCTGCATTAAGTGTTCTGGGTAATGTGGATCATTATGTCATTGCTTTTTCGGGTGACTTAGCTGCATCTGGAAAAATCAATGAATACAGGACAGCTAGAACTATTTTCCCGCGCATTTTTTCTGGCATACGAAAAAGGGGAAAAAATGTAGGCTTTATTCCGCTGTTCATGGTTCCTGGAAATCATGACTTAACGCTTCCGAACCCGGCAAGAGATCGGCAGTTTATACAGGAGCATTATGACAATGGCACCATCGAGGACATATTGCCAACTGAATTGAAATATTTAGACAATTTCTATACATACTCAGATTGTAAGGGGCAAGGAATTGTTGATCGAGTATTTGCACACAAAGTATACGCCTTCGGAACATACAAAATTCAGTTTAATCTCGTTAATTCTGCGCCATTTTCCACGCTTGTTCCTGATGATAAAGAGCTTCACTTTTTCCCATCGGACAAACTCCCTCGGCTGCAGAAAGGAAATGATGCTGATCTTTGTATAACGATAATGCATCACAATCACGAATGGTTCAATTGGCGATACCGTACAGATTTGGCCAAAGCCATTGTTGACAGTTCCGAGATTCTTTGCATCGGGCATGATCATCATCCTGGAAGTCAACGCATTGCGGTCGATAACAGCATGGATACTTGGGTCTCTACAGCAGGCGAAATGCATTTCGACTCAATTGACAAAATTGACTCTTTTAATACTATTCTCATAGACACAGAAGTGAATACCCTCACTGGTATTGTGTTCACTTGGAATCGCACCGAGAAAATTTATACCCATGCAGAAAGTGCTACAAATCGTCCCTTGCAAAAGCATTCACCCATGCCGCAGCCCCTTGACGGCTTTATGGAAACAATATATGCCGACACCTATAATGTGTCCCCTGACTTTCGAGATTACTTTGTTTTCCCCAAACTCTCAGCAGATTATCAAGAAGATGCCGACTCATATCAAGAGATAAAAACGGCGGATGATCTCTTCCCATTGCTAACTGAAAAAGCTCAAATTCTCATTTCCGGGGCAACAAGCTCTGGGAAAACGACCCTTTTAAAATATCTGTATGCTCAACTGACACCAAGCAAATGCCCGCTATTTCTCCCCATTGACACGCATACCAAGCTGAAAGCAAGCAACTTTGTTAAGCGACTTTTTTTGGATCAATATGGCGATGATCCAATCTTATATGAGAGATTTCAGCAGCTCGACAAATCCGATAAGATTTTACTTGTCGACGGGTGGGATTTGCTCGATACGCGCCAAAATATTCCTGCCCTCATAGAAGAAATAGAGCGAAATTTTGGCTGTGTTGTTTTTTCCGTTGGGGTAAAAGAACGCAGTCTAGTTGACCGAATCAAGGAAAATCTTGAGGGAAACGGGCATATATATGAACTCAGAATTAAACCGTTTTTCTTGGAAAAGCGCAACGAACTTGTCCGGCAAGTCTGTGCTCAGAAAAACATATACAAAGCTGAGGACGTGGATAAGGTAAACCATCTGATTGATCGCCTTGTTCAAAACAACAGCGATTTATTCGCGCTAAATCCTGCCTTTATCGTACGTTATACTAATTACTTCATAACGACTCCATATCACGACTATGCGCAAGGTGAGGCCGTATTTAGCAAAGTATTTGAATCCGAACTTCAGCAGTCAATTATCAGACTTGCAAGCCGCTCTGATGTTGATGAAGTGTTCGCGGCATTCGAGGAAGTCGCTGGCAATATGTACTTGCGTAAGACTGACGATCTTCCCATCGAGACATTTCGTGAAATAATCGATAATTACAATACTGCATATGGACTTTCTGTCTCTCCCAAGGTAATCATTGATATCGGAATGCAAGCAAAGATATTCAAGCAGACAGATGATATGCATATCTACTTCGCAAACAAAAACTATTTTGCCTACTTTATTGCAAAGCATCTAATCCTTTCTGCACAAAATGATCCGCCTTCAACGGATGGCATCCAGTATGCTCTGAAAAATATTTGCTTCGGAATCAACTCGGACATTATACTGTTTGTATCCTATTTGCTAAACAACACCCAAGTGATTATGTCGATATTAAACGAAGCCGACTCGCTGCTCAGCCCTTGGCCAGAAGTAAGCCTTGATAACAAAAACATTTCTCTCTTGGCTGTTGCCTCAGCATCTAAAGAAATTACACCGCCGACAGCTGACGAACAACAGGAATATTCAGAGCAAAAAGAAACCCTGGAGGAGCGACATTACTCTGGGGATGAGGTTGAAGCCCGTGGGTTGTTTGACTACGATGATAGTGAGATTGACAAGTATCCATACAGATTAATTCGCGCTATACGATATACGGAAATGATATGCCGCGCACTTCCCGCATTTCACAGTCGCCTAAAAGTGTCTCAGAAGTCTGAAATTATCGACTTCATTTACTCGTATCCTCGGAAAATCATCTATGCACTGTTGCGCCCTATTGACACCCATATTGACGAGTTGTGCGATATGTTGCTGGCATATGCGGCGGAAACAGGCAAAAAGAAGAGCAACGGCTCTGATTACACCCATGATGATTTTCAAAATATGTTCTTTGACTACGCGCGCGCTGCCTCTTTAAGCCTATATAATCATTTTGCCGAAATCTGCACTAGCCCAAAGACCACACAAAAATTGGTTGAGCGTGACTCTACAGATGCAATAGAAAAAATCGCCCGCCTTTTAATAATTGAGAATAGCGGCAACACCGATGAATTGCTAAAAGAAGCGGAGGCCGTAATAAAACACTCAAAAGACATGAATACTCGCATCATGGCTCAGATTGTCGTGAGAAAGCACCTGCTATACAACAAAAAGCTTTCATTCAGCAAAAAGCAACAGCTTGTTGACCGTATATTTGGTAAGAGCGCGCGCAAAACACTATTATCACCATCTCGTACATTATGAGGTGCCGCCGTGTTGGTCCTGCCCCAACTTGGTCGTTTTCGTTTCGGAGATTTCGACCCAACTACCGAAACGATATATTGGCATGTCATCTCGCCACGCTGACGGCGGCTGCTTTATTGTATGACAACTGTTTCCGTTTTAAACCTAATGGGATAAATAGTCGTTGCTACCGTCTATTCTTTGCCTTTATCACGTTCGCAATACGTCACATATCTTTGCCGTCCACCGCTGGCGTAGGGGTGACATGTCAGCAGTGTCAGCAGATCGCGGTTCGGTTGAATTTTGATTTTCTCTACCTCGTGGGGTTGGATGATCTGAATGTCAGCCACCTTGTAGGTCAGCGTCTCCCATAAATTTGTCAGCGTAACGGTATCGCCCACCTGCAAACGGTCGATGTGCCGGAAGTAATCCGCACCTTTCCACCCACGATGTCCCGCGATGACGCTGTTGGTGTTGGCACCACCGATAGGGGCAGAAGTATTGCCCAGCACCGCAGCGCCTGCGGCGAGGTGAGCATCGGACGCGCCCAGATAGACCGGCATGGTCAGTTCCATAGCCGATATCTCCAACACGCCTATGATCTCGTCCTCAACACCGTAGGCGGTCAGGTCGGCGGCGGGTACTTCGCAGGCTTCAAGGTCAGTGAGGTTGCACTGCTCTTCTGCATAAAGCTGGCAGTTATAGTCCTGTAAAGCCGTCAGTAATTCGGGGTACAGCTTCTCCGGCTCATTACGCTCGGTCAAGAACTCCTGCACCGCAGTTTCGGCGCTGCTCTGGAGTCTGTGTCCCATAAACACCGGCCACAGCATGACGCAGACGCC
>OHKU01000128.1_pt1 | contig 40847 bp, 41 predicted proteins | sample 1568911 | NCBI WGS metagenome assembly OHKU01 (sample SAMEA3879574, study PRJEB24766) | human gut metagenome | biome: human-associated habitat; feature: feces | place: USA | collected 1985/1987
TATCTGTAACTACACTATCATAGTATTTTAAGTCTCCTTCTGTCTTTTCTTCTTCTGTTAATGTATATACTATCTCTTGTTTATTTACATCATATTTTGGAAGGTTCTCGAATATATCGTTCCATTTATTTGGATTTGTACTATCCTGTGTTGTTGTGCTTCCAGCTGTTCCTGGTTTTGCTAATTCTAAAGTATATTCGCTTCCATCGCTTCCAGTTAACTTAAATACCACTCTTGTTGGACGTTTTCCTAATTTGTCTGAGTCATCTTCCCATACTTTACTTACTGGGATATTTACTACAGATTTTATTACTGTTTCTGCTGTTGTTGTTACTCCTTCACTTGTCTTTTCTGGTGTTAGTAATTTTAATCGTCCATTTACTCTGTTTTCTATTTCTGTATTTCTATCATCCACATTTTTATATACTACTTTTATTGTTTTGTTTACTTCTATTTTTCCACTTTCTACTTGTGTATAAGTGTCTATTCCTTCTACTACTTCTACCCATGTTATTGTATTATTAGCTTCGTTATATGTTCCTCCTGCTAACTCTGACTTTGTAGTATCTATTGGATATGGCAATTCATCTACTATTGTTATTTGTGATTTTCCAATATAATTTTCTACCTGTGTAGTATATTTTATTTTGTATTCTATTTCTGCTGAAGGATGTTCTATTGTTTGTGTTGCTGTCTTTTCTATTTGCTCATCTATTATATTTGGCTCTACCTTTTTATATTCATATGTTACTTCGGTTAGCTTATCTTCCATTGTTCCTTCCCAGTTGTCTGTTTTTGTTACATATTCATAATTTGCTGGTATTTCTTCACTTACTTCGGTAGTATAATTATCTCCATACTTCCCTGTTCCTTCTGCTGGAATAATTACATCTGGTGCAATTTTTTCTTTTGTTTCTGTATCTATATGATGTACTATTACTCCTGCTGAATCCTTTACTCTATAGTAATATGTTACTACTGTTTCTGTTGGCGTATATACTCCTGTTGCATTTGAAGGGACTCCTACTAATTCATATTTTTCATTTAGATTTTCTTGGCTTATTGCATTTGTTGTATATTCTTCATTTTCTTTTCCTTCGTATTTTTCCTCTTTTGCTTGTTCTCCATTTTCAAGTAATACAGGAATTTCTGTTCCTTCTATATAATGATGTACTATTAAAGGTATATCTTTTTCCTCATAATAATATGTTACTTCTTGTATTCCTGATTTGTATGTTCCTGTTGCATTTACTGGTATTACATAATTTCCTTCTGCATCCTCTTCTAATTGGTATTTTTCTAGGTCTAAATGTGGTGATGTCGTATATGTTTCATCTATTTTTCCTTCTAATAACTCATCTTCTGCTACTTTTGTTGTTGTATATTCTCCTTCTGCTGTTTTTAGATAGTGATGTACAAGTACTTTGGCTGATTGCATATTTGAAATAGTTAATTCATGATTTCCATCTGCTCTAAATTCTATTTCTATTGGTGTTTCTAATAATTGATATCCTTCTGGTGCTGCTATTTCTGTTATTTGATATTTTCCAAATGGTAATTGTACTATTCCTTGTCCTTCGCTATTTGTTGTTACTTCTGTATGATATAGTTCTGAATCGTTTAATGTTATTTCTACACTATTTATTGTAAATTTATCATCTCCACTACTTGTTGATGCATTCTTATAATATCCTAGGTGCAAGTAATACATTTGACCACCTTGTAGGACTGTAGCGTAATCTTGACTTTTCCTTTCTCCTGATATTCTAAATAATCTTCCTGTACTACTGTTATATGCTGGTGCATCTGTACTATTTGTTACTGTTGCATATCCATAATCACTACTCTGGCTTGATACTTGTGCATTTACTATCAAATTATATTTACCTGTATATTCTGTTAAATCTATTGGTATATATGAATTAGCTGTGGTATTATCTATTCCTTGATTGTTTGATTCGTATCCTCCATTTTCATTTTGTATAAAATTATATGTTGTGACATTAGCTTTATATACTTTTATACTATTTATAATTACTTGGTCAGCTCCTGTATCTACACTACTATCTTTTCTATATCCTAAATGTAGGTAATATGTATTTCCACCAGTTAGTGCATTTGATGTATAGTCTTTGGCTGTTGTTACAGAACTTGAAGTTCCTGATATATACATAAATCTTCCCTCTGTATTGCTATATGTTGGTGCTACTGTACTAGTTGTTATTGTTGCATAGCCTCGATCCGCACTTTCACTATATACTTGTGCATTTACTACCACAACATATTTTCCCTCTAATCCAGATAAATCGATTGGTATATATGAGTTAGCTGTTGTATTTTGTTTACCACTACTTCCTCCATTTGCTGTTTGATATGTTTTACTGTTTGTTGGTGTTAATGTTCCATCATCATTTTGTACAAAATAATATGTTCCATTATTTGTCAAGTCTCCAATTACTCCAGTGATTTCTCCTTCTTCTATGTTCACTTCTGTATCTTCTGTACCATTTGCAACTATTTCTCCTATTATATTCTCTGGTTCTGTTCTTTCTTCTATTTGGTCTAGTTTAAATGTTGCTCCTTGCAATGCCTCTTGTGTCTTACTATCTACTTTGTTTATTGTTAATCTATTATCTTTTATTGCATATGTAACTTCTATATGTTTGTCTTCTGTTATATTAGTAAATTGTGGCATTGTATATGTTCCATCTGTATTTTCTTCAAATTGCCATTCTTGTCCATTAACTGTTATTCCTATAATTTCGTAATTTTCGTCCGGTGTCATTATTATTTCTTCTGTATTCGAATCACCATATTTTACTGTTTCATATGGCTTAAAGTCTTCTCCGGAAATATTTCCACCTTTTACTCCGTCTATTTCTTTTACATCTGTCGTTATTTCGAATTTTTTTCTGTTATTTTCTACAGTTAATTCTTGGACTTCTGGAACTCCTGCACTTGGATATATTTTTGCTATCATTCCATCTTCAGCACCATTGTTTTCTACAGTATATTTTCCCATAGAAATGCTATCATCTCTAAAATAACCTCCAACAACATATTTCCCATCATACGTTTGTATTATTGAGCTAATACTGTTACCAACTGCTATCGCCCATGTAATCTCTCCTTTATTACTAAATTCAATCACTCTGCCCAAAGGCTCGTTTTTGTTATTAAATTCATAATCTCCTAATTGAACACTTTGGCTTCCTTTTCCTCCTATTATGAAGTTTCCGTCTTTCGTCTCTAGTAGAGAATTTACATAGTCATTTTCACTGTTTCCTCCAAACGATTTTGCCCATTCTACTAAATTATTATTATCATATTTAATTATCATTCCGGCATATTTATACTCATTTAATTCATAATTTTCTATTTTTATATTACTATAAAAATTTCCTCCTATGATATAACCACCATCATTAGTTTTTGCTACCGCACTAATTTCACTATTTCCCATACCAACATATGATGTTGCTAGTTCTACTTCTCCTTTAGCACTATACTTAATTAGCATTCCGTTACTTTGGTTATTACTTTCTAATGTATATTTGCCTATATTGATACTGTCACTATTATATTCTCCCCCTACAATATAACTTCCATCGTTTAATTCTTCAATCGAATAGATATAATCATTTCCATTTCCACCTATGCTTCTAGCCCATTCTACATTTCCTTCTGAATTATATTTTATTATCACTCCATCTGGGTTTTCTAACATTCCTGAACTTCCATTACATGTTAATGTATAATTTTGTAGTGTAAGTCTACTACTTCCAGAATATCCTCCTATTATATAACCTCCATCTTGCGTATTTTTTATTGACTTAATATATTCCTTTCTATTTCCGCCTATTGAAGTTGCCCATTCAATTTCATTATCTTTATTATATTTAATTATTAGTCCGTCTAGATTTCCTTTATTCTTCAGTACATAAGAGCCTACTTTAATCTCTTCGCTATCAAAAGACCCTCCTACTATATATCCTCCATCATTCGTTTTTGCAACAGTTTCAATGAAAGTATAATCACCGATATCATCTCCTATTACATCTGTAAATTGTACGTCTCCTTTTGCGTCATACTTAATAATCATACCTTTAGATTCTGAAGTATAATTATTATTTTCAAGATTATATTTACCTAATATAATACTATCACTTTCAAAATTTCCTACTGCAACATATCCTCCATCTGTTGTTTCTGTAATATCAGAAATATAATCATACTTGTTTCCGCCTACACCTTCTATCCAGTCAACTCCTGTACTAATTAATTCTTTTTTTATATATTTGGATATTTGTCCCTTTCCTGACATTAAAATATTTCCATCACTCATTTCCACTCCTGTTGTATATTCATCTATATCATTGCCACCAGCTGCAGTCGCCCATTCCACTTCATTACTAGCACTATATTTAATTAAAAAAGCACTAAATTGCTTTGTTCCATTTTTTATTAATATATAATCTCCTATTGTTATTTTATCTCCCTCAAAATAACCAGCTAATAAATATCCACCATCTTTTGTATTAGCAATAAATTCAATACTCTCACTTCCATTTCCTTGTAGAGTTGTCGCCCATTTCACATTTCCTTTTAAATCATATTTTATTACTATTCCATCACAATAATTTGATGGATTACTACTATTTACAAACTCATAATCTCCTACTTGTATAGTGCCATGGAACCATCCACCTATAATAACACCACCATCACTTGTTTTTATAAGTCCATTAATCTCATCATAAGTATCTCCACCTATTGATGTGGCCCATTCCACATTTCCGTTGTTGCTATATTTAACTACCATAGCATCATCTTCGCCATTATTTGTCAATAAAAAGTTACCAACTTGAACCTTATCACTATAAAAAGAACCATTTACAACAAATCCCTGGTCTTCTGTTTCTACTATTTGTGTAAAAGTATCCGACTTATCTCCTCCTGCATTTTTCAACCATTCTACCTTTAAATTACTATTATACTTTATTATTATTCCATCTGAGCTACCATTACAAATTAAATTCTTTCCATCTATTGTAAGGCTATTTGACGTCCTTCCTGCTATTGCATAGCCACCATCACTTGTCTCTACTATTGCATTAAGCTCATTGTATCCTGCTTCGCCTATTGCTGATGCCCATTCTACATCTCCATTGTTACTATATTTAATTATCATTCCCTCTTCATAACCATTGTTTGTTAATGTATAATCTTTTACTGTAACATTAGCACTTGAGAAGCTACCTACTACTATATAACTTCCATCACTAGTTTCTATAATTGAATTGATTATCTCATTTTTATTTCCATCTATTGTTGCAAACCAATCTACTTCATTATTGTCACTATATTTAATTAAAATACCATCCGTATTCCATATTGATGTGCTTGTATTTTCTATTGTATTTTCTCCAATTGTAATACTTTCTCCCTGAAAACTTCCTGCTGCTATATATCCTCCGTCATTTGTCTCTATAAGTTTATTAATACTTATTGGTAATCTCATTTTTTCAGATAATACCATTCTAGTTTCTGCTTCTCTACTTCCACCAATTCCAAAATAATAAGTTGCATCTGAAATATCATACTTTTCATCACTTGCTTGTACTTCAACAGCCTTATATAATCCTTCTGGTAAATCTAGTGTTAGTTCTCCTCTTGCATCTGTTGTTACTGTATAATATTCTCTTCCATTTATTGTCTCTCTTGTTCCAATTATTTCGCCTTTACTATTTCTTGCTTCTACTTCTCCTTCGTCTACATTATATATTGCAAATTTTGTATTTGGTAATACTTCTCCTGTCTCTCCATCTTTCTTTATTAATTTAAATGATGGACTATCTTCTACTGTTAATTTTATTGTATTTCCTTCTACTGTAAATCTTGATGAATCGCTCTCTTCTCCATCTTCATTTATTTCTTTTAATGTTAATGTTCCTTCTTCACTTTGAGCTTTAAATTTTATATCTTTTACTTTTGCATATCCTACTGGTGCTAATACTTCTTTTAATGTATATGTTTGGTCTATACTTTTATCTGCTTCATATTGATATAACCCTGTTATTGTTAATTTTCCTGTACTATCTGTTATATATTCTCCTAGTTCTTCTGTTCCTTTATATAATCTGAATTTTGCTCCTTCTAGATATGTTGTTTCTTCTGTTCCCTCGCCATTTTCTCCTTCTTCTACAGGTGTTGTTCTCTTAATTTTTATTACTTCTAAATCATATGTAGGAATCTTCTCATTATCTAATGTTATATTTATTGTTGGTATTCCATTATCTTCTATAGTATTCTGTTCTAAATCATCTCCTTCTAGAACTTCTATGCTATAGTTTCCATCATTATTTACAATCTTAAATTTTATTGGACTTGCTAAATAATATCCCTCTGCCTTTACTTCCTCCAATGTATATTCTTGGTCTACAGATAAACCTCTTAGTGTTGCTTCTCCATTTGAATTTGTTGTAACACTTCTTCCGTTTTCATTTAAGCCATATCCTGTTAATTTAAAACGTACTCCTCTTAATAATGTATCTGTTCCTTCTTCTTTTTTGATTATTTTTATACTAGCTTTTACTTCATCTTCTACTTCTACATTTACTTTGTATTCTTCACCATCTACTTTGGTTACTGTCATTTCTCCTTTTATGAATCCTTCTGTTCTTTCTATACTTAAGTTTCCTTCTTCATCTACATGACCAATAAACCTGATAATATTTGAATTTAATTCATAATCATCTGGTGTTTTTATTTCTTGTATTATATATGCTTTTTCTGCATATAAGTTTGATATTGATAGTTTTCCTTCTGCATTTGTTACTCCAGTTTTGCTTTCTCCTGTTTCTTCATCTGTTATTCTATACGTTGCTCCTAGGACTAATTTATCTTTTCCTTTTTGATATTTTGTAAGTTCTAAATTATATTTTTCTGCTATTCTTAATCCTAATTTATTAGGCTCTGTTTCTGTTCTATATTTTCCTTCATCTGTATCTAAGCAGAAATATATTGCATGATGACTATATGCAACTTCATTAAATGCTAATCCATTTGGAATTTCTACAACATAGTTAAATACAAACTCTTTTCCTGTAGGCATTACATAATTACCTAAATCTATTAAATATGTTTTTACATTATCCCAATTTGTTACTTCTTCTGCTGTCTTCCAACTATTTGCTGAATCATTTAAGTCCCTTGAAGGATTTTCATTTTCTGAATAATATACTGTTGCAATCTCTTTTAATTCTTCTGGTAATTCTATTCCTGCATTTGTCATCTTGCTTGTAAATGTTGAACCTAAATCTGCACCATTTATCACATATGTATTTCCTTCGAATGGTATCTTTCCTAATATTTGTATCTCACTTGTTGTACTTGCATAATTATTCTTTAATTGTACTCCTATTTTTACTGTTTGTACTTCTTGTTCTTGGTCTACTACAGCATATATTGGTTTTATATCTGCTATTTGTGGTGATATTACCTCACTACCTTTATCATCATAATCACTTGCAACTTGGTTTGTTAATATACTATTTGGTGATACCATACTTATACTTGTTGTTCTATAGTTTACTTGCTCTTCTGTATTTAAGTTATTATTTACATCATATATATCTTGTGCTTTATAATAATAATTTTCTCCATTTTCATTAGAAGCATATAACTCTATGTTCCTTGTACTTGTTGCTTTTCTTGGGTCTGGTGATAAATCTACCTCTATTGTTATTTCATATGTTGCAGGACTATCATTTTTTGTTACTATTTTTATGTATCTACAATTATCTTGTTCTATTAATTCATAGCTTTCTATATTTACACTTGAATTATTTATTTCTACATTGTTTATTTGTGCATCTATTATTTCTTCTGGTAATTTTACTAAGAATATTCCATTTTTCCATTTTACTGCATTATAGTTTGTATTTCCTTCTGATTCTATTGTTATTATTTCGTTTTTCTCTGTTGCTTGTGTTGATATTGTATTTTTGCTTATACGTATATTTGCCACTGATATTGGGGCTTCGTAATTTGCTTGATGTGTATCTGTATTTACATATGTTTCTCCTACATATCCTACTAATGTTGATTTTATATATTGTAATTCATCAAATTGTGCTCTTTCGTATTTTTCTGTTATTTTATTATCATCTATTTCTTTTATGTTATATACGTATAAATAACTTTCGTCATTTACTATTCCACTTGTTTCTATTCTTACGTGTTTTACTGGTAATTCATATTTATATGGATTACTGCTAGAATATTTATTCCAATCGTCTTTTGTAAATGTTACAAGTAGATCTCCTGTTTCTTCGTTATATACTTTTATCCATCCATCTTCACCTAAAATATTATCTGCTCCTGTAAAATATACTCCTACATTTGATACTACATCATCTGTACTTTCTTCTTCTGCATTTGTCTTTATAAATTGGTCTGTTACTTGTGCATTTCCTGTTACAGTTTCTTTCATCACTAGCCCTGGTAAGTTTTCTCCTGTTCCTACATATGCTTGCCATAATACTGTATATATATCATCTTTTTCTGTATCTGATATTCCGTTATATATATTTAATGGTTTTTCTTTTGAAATAATATATCTTGTAGTTGGATCATATACTCTTTTACCTACTGTTACATCAAATCTTGATACAGTTCCTTTTGCTTTTTCATAGTTTACTACTATTGTAGAACTAGCTGTATTTGACTTATATGGATTTGTAAATTCTTCATTTGGATTATTGTATCCTTCATAATATGTTTTTACTGGTATTTTTAGTTGTATTGTCTCTGTTCCTAGTGTTTGATATGCTTCTATCGGATAAACTACTTTTATTCCATAACTATTACTTCTAGATAAATTTGTTGTTACATTTCCTTGTTCATCAACCTCAGCTGTTCTTTCTAATGTAAATATTCTTTTTTCTTTATCATAATTAAATACAGCATTACTTCCTGTATATTCTACACTTGTTGGTGCATATCCATTTAATTCTGGTATTTCTCCTTCTACATAATTTTTGCTTACTATTAATTCATTTGCTGTTTCACTTGTATATACTGTAAAGTCTAGGTTTACTACTCCTTTTTCTTCATCTATTACATTTTCTATATTTTTGTTTTGGCTAGTTGTACTTATACTTGCTCTTGTTTCTCCATACCAGTCTGTTTCTAAATTTACTTCTTTTCTTATCTCTATCTCTTGGTTTTCTTCGTTTACATATGTTCCTGTTAGTATTACTTTATTGTCTTGTCTTGATAAATTATTTATATTATTCCCTATTGCTGCTGCTTTGCTTGATGTATATGAATAATCTCCACTTCTTACTATTCCTGTTAATAGCTTTTGTGTACCATTTGTTAAGTCATTAAACTCTATTGTTTTTATATTGTTTCCTATGTAATTATCTTTTAATTCATTATCTTTTGGTAGGGCTGTTTGTAAATAGAAATTGTTTCCTTGTATCTCTATTTTCGCATTCTTTAACATTCCCGCTGTTTCGACATTTATCTCCATATACAAGGTATCTTCTTTTCCTATTTCTTTACATGTTCCTTTTAGTTTTTCTGCATATCCATCTTGATTTATGTCACGCAAAAAGAAAGCACTAAATTTTACATTTTCAGTACCTTCCACTTCTTCATCTTTATCTGTAAATTCCTCATAGTTCATTGCTCTTCCTAATTCCGGATTTGCTTTTACTAAATTAGCTTTTTCTATACTAGCCATAATTACTGCCACTACTATTACTAAAATTATTGCTAGCACTCCTCCTGCTAATATTAGTTTTATTTTTGCTCCTTCTTGTTTCTTAAACATTTTGTGTCCCCCCCAAAACTTGATATTACTTTGATTTTATCAAGTTTTTTTAGCTTATTAAATAGTGCTTTTTGCTATCTTATTTTTGGCTCTTCTATGCATTTACGCAAGCTTTCCGTATAGATTTTTAACATTCTTTTGACATTTTCTTATCTTTTTTGTATTCTAGTTAATCTTTTCATGCTAATTTATGCTATTTTGCTAATTTCCGTAAATATTAGTTATAACACTATAAAAAAACAGATGGAAAACCATTTTCTTTATTTATAGTTTTCCACCTGTTTATAATATCATTTTATTTATTTTTCTTTTGTCTTTTAGTTAATACAACTGCATATCTTAATGTTACTGTCTCTAATCCTAGTAATGCTACTAATGCAAGTATTAATCCTATTGGTAATTCTCCAGTCTCTACGCTTATTATTACATTTGCATTTGATGTATTATCCTTATCATTGTTATCTATAAATCCGGGTACATTTTGTGTATCTACTATACTTATTATGTTATCTTTTTCTCCCATGTTGTTTTCTGCTGTATTCCAGTCTAGTACTACTGTATATTCTTTTGTTTCTCCTGGATTTATTTCTGGTATTATTTTTCTTAATACTCCATCTTGTTCTTCCCATGTTCTGTCATTATTAGCTAAAGTCATTCCTTCTGGTAGTTTATCTTCTATTGTTACTGCTCCTTCTACTTCTCCATTATTTATTACTCTTATTCTATATACTATTTGTATATTTGTTTTTTCTACGTCTTTTCTATATATTTCTATTCTTTCTAATTTTCCATTTGTTGGTGTTCTACTTTCTCCATTTACTACTATTCCTGTTATTTCTTTTTCTACTCCTATGTTAAATGGTTTAGCTTGGTAGTAATAGTATACATCTATTGTATTATTTACTGTTTTGTTTCCTTCTTCGTCTTCTACTATTTCTACCTTCATTTGTCCTTCTTTATTTTCTGGTGTTTCTATTAATGTGTAATACTTAAATTCTTTTGCCTCTGTAGTGTATTCATCTTGGTTAAATCCTTCTATTGTAACTTGGCTATTTTGTGGTTCTCCGGTTTCTTCGTTTAGTTCTTCTAGTTCTTTTCCCGTAGCCTTTTCTACATAGTGTACTATTACTTTTGCTGGTTGATTATAGTAATAGTTTACTACTATCTTTTCTGCAGTCATTGTTCCTATGCTGTTTGCTGGTAACATACTGTTACCTTCTTCATCTTCCTCTATTAGTTGATAGCTTAAAAATTCTTTTGAAGGTATATCATATTCATCTCCTACATGTCCATTATGTATTGTAGGCTCTTCTATATCTTTTCCTGTTAAGATATCTATATGATGTTCTTCTACAATTGCCCTTTGTGTATAGTAATATGTTACAACAGTCCTATTATTTGTTATGTTTCCTTCTTCGTCTGTTTCTACTTTCATTGTGCCTGTTGCGTTAGAAGGTACTTCTACTAAATCATAATTTTCAAATGTTTTTTGTTCTGTTGTGTATACATCTCCTTCATGTTTTGTATTATCCACTATTTGGTCTGTTAATGGTTTATTTGTATATATATCTATATAGTTTACTTCTAACACTGCTTTTTTGATGTAATAGTAGTTTACAGTTACCAGCTCTTCTCCCATTATTCCACTTGCGTTTGTTGGAAGTTTTGTTTCTACTAAGTCATATCCTGCAAATTCTTTGCTTGGTATGTTGTATTCTGTTCCCACTTGTATTTGATGTTCTTCTGTATATAGCACTTTTCCAGTTCTATCATCTATATGATTTTCTATTAAACCTGTATATACTGGCTCATAGTAATAGATTAGTGTTTGCTCTTCTTTTGTCATAGTAATTGTTTTATTTGTTGGGCTTTCTACTAATTTATATCCTATAAATGCTTTTTCATTTGTTACAAATTTATCTCCTACTAGCCCTTCCTGTGTATATGGCTCTTCCAAATCTTTTACTATTTCATGTGTTTCTGGATCTCTTTCCACATATCTTACTGTTGCTTTTGTATTTTGTAGATAATAGTATGTTACTGTTGTATCTGCTACTGTCATTGTTCCTTCTGTATTTCCACTGTCTTCTACTAAAGTATATGTTCTTCCATCTTTTTGTATTGTCTCTTTGCGATGGTCTGTATTTGTGTTGTATTTGTCATCTACATGTCCATCTATTTGTTCTTGACTTGATAATACCTGATTTGAATCCTTCTCTAAGTAATTTATTAATACTTTTGCTGGTTTTAATCTGTAATAATAGATTACTTCTTGTGGTTTTTCTTCATTATATTTTTCTATTGTTCCTGTAGCATTTGTTGGTAATTTTGATGTTACTAACTCGTATTTTTCATTTACATTATTTGCCCATGTTGTATGATACTCTTCTCCTTCTTTTCCTTCTATTATTACATCCTGAACTTCTGCACCACTCGTACTTGGTACTCTTGTAGTTGTGGTTGTTCCGTCCGTATTCATTATATAGTAATGTACGGTTACCTTTCCGTATTTATTTGTGTTTGTTACAATTCTTCCTGTACTGTCTACAGTTGCATCATAATATGTTAAGTTCCCATTTATTTCTGTTAATGTATATTTTATTTCTTGGTTATTGCTATCATACTTTGGTAAGTTCGTAAATATATCATTCCATCTATTTGGATTTGATTGGTCTTGTGTTGTACTACTTCCTGCTGTTCCTGGTTTTTCTAATTCTTTTGTATATTCTCTTCCATCACTTCCAACTAATTTAAATGTTACCTTTGTTGGACGTTGTCCAAGCTTATTACTATCATCTTCCCATACTTTACTTACAGGTATATTTACTGTAAATTCCGTTGTAGTTGTTTCATTTGCTGTTACTTCATCAAATTCTTTCTCTGGTGTTTTTGTTTTAATTTTTCCTGTTACAACATTCTTTATATTTGTTGTTCCTTGATTTATTCCTGTATATACTACTTTTATTGTTTTATTTATTGTTATTTCATTGTTTTTATTTTCATAACTATTTATATCTTTTATTGTTTCTGTCCAAGTTATTGTTTTTCCCGTTGCATCATATTTTCCTCCTGCTAAGTCTGAACTATCTACAACTATTTGATATGGTAACTTATCTACTATTGTTACTTCTGCTTCTCCTATGTAATCTTCTAGTGTTGCTTTATATACAATATCGTAAGTTATTTCATCTGTTAAGTTTTCTATCTTCTCTGTTCCGTTTTTATTTATACTTTGCTCATTTACTGTTGGTGTTTTTAATCTATAGTAATATGTTACTACTGTTTGGCTTGCAACCATATTTCCACTTGCATTACTTGGTGTACTTACTACTTCGTAGTTTTGTGGTATATCATTTGCAACTTCTGTTGTATATTTATCCCCTATTTCTCCATTTATTGTTACATCCTCGCTTAACTTTTCGCTTGTTCCTTCTTTGTAATGGTGTACTAATACACTGGTCCTTACATCTTTAAATGTTACTATTACTTCTTTGTCTTCTTGCATATTTATGAATTTATTTAGTATTACTGTATGGTTTGCCTCTTCTGTAAATGTTATTTTCTCTCCATTTACTGTTATTGTATCTACTCTATATCCTGCATTTGGAGTTACTATTATATCTTTTTTACTGTCTTGTCCTTTATCTACACTCTCGTAAACATCTTCTCCTTCTCCACTTATGTTTCCTCCAACACCTTCTACTTTTGTATTTATATTAAACTGGACTGTTCTTATTCCTGCATTTACATTGTCTTCTATTATTTCTGGCGAGCTTATTGTGTTTAATTTTGTTATCTCATCTGTTTGTTTACTTGCTTGGTTAAATTTACTATTTATCTCTCTATTTGTTCCTACTTCCTTATCTGTTAATTCGTGTAGACTATCTACCTCTACTTCTACTTTGTATGTTCCTTTTGCTAAATCTATAAATTCATATTCACCCTGTACATTTGTCGTTGTTCTTGTTATTTCTGTATTATTTGTGCTGTTTAATAATCTTACTGTTGTTCCTTCTAAGTATTTCTCGCTAGAATCTATCACACCATTCCTATTACTATCGTCCCATACTTTTCCTGTTATTTCTCTATAAACTACTCTTGTTTCTACTTTTCCTGTTTGCATTTGTTCTGAATCTGCATATACTTGTGCCATTGATGTATTTGCATATATATCTTTTGCTTCATTATTCTGTGTTTGCAAAGTTATCTCTATTTCTAATCTCGTTTTTCCAGCAATTTGTCCTTTTACTGCTATTCCTGTTACACTTTCATTTAATGTATTTCCTATTGTTTTTTCTGCCCAGATATTATCTGTTCCTATTCCGTCATCTTTTGCTGTCATATTTCTTACAGTCATTGAATTCGTAGTATACAATTTTAAATTATTTGTTGATTGTACTGTACCATTTACTTTCTGTTGTATATTTATACTTTCTAATGTATATATTCCATTAAAGTCTGTACCTCTATTATCTCCATTGTATGGAAGTATATCTAATAATTGGAACTCTGGAACTGGATCATCAGTTTTATTTTCATACACTAATGTATATTTTATTTTTCCATTCTTTTCTATAATTGCATTCTCTACTTCTTTATATAACCTATGACTTGCTAGGTTTGTTATCTGTATTGTACTTGAGTCTGTTCTAGTACTAGGTAAAGATGTTCCTATTTTGTCTGCAGTTGCCAATACCGAAGCTGTATACTGTGTACCATTTGCACTTTCTTCATCTATTTTAGCTTGATATGTAATTTTTTCTATATCCTGTCCAACAGTACATCCATAAATAATCCATGTTAGTTTCTGTCCACCGTTTGATAAATTTTCTATAGTTGGCTCATTATAACTACTACTTCCCGGAATATATTCTAATCCTACTGGAAGTGTTTCTTCTAATGTAACTGTAACATTGCTCATTGGAGTTCCTGTTGTAACTGTAGTTTGTAATTGTGCTTTTAGTCCAAATGTTACTGTATTTTCATTTCTTCCTATATCGTAATTTACTTTTTCGCTTCCAGCTGTTGTCTTATCTTCCACACTATGTATTACAGATAATTTTCCACCTACTATTAAAAGTGATTGACCATATTGATAAGTACCATTATGTGTTCCTGCAACTATATTTCCATTTGCATCATAAGCTGTCTTAATATAATTCCAATTAATTGATATATCTGGGGATGGAAATTGTGCATTAGGATTTTCTTTTGTTTGGGTCTCCCTATCCAATTTTTTATCTTTTTTATATAACTTAGAACTAGTTACAAACTGATATACTGTTCCAATTTGTCCACTATTTGTAACCTCTAGTGCAATTTCAACACTATATCCTTCTCCAGCTTCTGCAATTCCACTAATGGATTCAAACAAAACACCTACACATATTGCTGAATCTCCCAATTGTCTTTTTAATTCCTCTTCAGTTTTAAAAAATATTAACTCATCTTCTGTCGTATTTTTCATTTCTGAATCAGATATCCAATTGCTTCCATCCTTTTTTGCAGCATACAGCATTTTAAATTTCATATCACTATCATAAAAATTATTTGTTGAATTTCCACTAAAATTATATGTCTTTCCATTTATTTGTGTTACATTAAATACATTACCATCAAATTTTAATAATGAATTTGCATCGTATATGTCATCTTTTATATCATTATTACTGCTATTAGTAACATCAAATCTATATACAAATTTTTGCCCAATTTCTGCTTTTGCATCACCTTGACTATAATGACTATATAACCCTGTAGCTCCCGTTCCTCCTCTAAAGTTGCTTGATAACCAATGATATGTTGAATATCCTCCGCTTCTAAATATTACATGTTGTATTCTTGAAGAGTCATCTGTTTTAATTGTTTGATTTTCTAGTTTTGTTCCACTACTACTATAGGCCTCCATATTAATATCTTCTACTGTTAAGTAATAATTATATCCACCTTCACTACTCTCGTCGGTATATGGTACTAAAATTTGAAAATACGCTGTCGAAAAACAACCTATGTTTGCAGTATATTTAATTGCTGTACTTGCTGGATCTATTCCAGCATATTGTGTAGGGAATTCTCCATTAAACTTATAATCACTTAGTACTGAACTTATTTCAGCTCCATTTTGACTCATACTTATTGTTCCAGAATCATAACAAGCTTTTGTTCCTCCTCCTGAAGCAGCTGGTATACGGTACTCATGTGCAGCATGGCGTGCTACTGCCATATTTCTATTTGGAATATATCCATTCACTGTTGTTGCATTTGGATTATATGTATTCATTTTATAGTTATACAAAATAGGGGTAGATGAATTTGTAATATCTTCTGTATTATTTGGATTATCTATACTTACCTTTTCTAATTTTAATTTTATATCTAATTTTATATCTCCTGCTGGATATTCTATTCCTTTTAATCCCTTAGCTACACCACCATCATTATATAATTGATATGTTAAAGAATATCCATATAATCTACCAGTTTGTGATTTGCCATTTTCATTTAAATTTATTTCTTTTGCTAAGTCTACATTTCTCAATAGTCCAACATTATACCTTGGTGTTGCACTTACACTAATTTCTTGAATATTATTTATAGCATATTTCTCACGGTCTTCGTTTCCTTCTAACCAAAATTTAAATTCTGGCTTTATTTTTGTTTCATTTTGTGCTCCTTCTACTTTTAATACTAATACCAATGTTTGTTTTCCTGGTATGGTGTTATCTGTAGTAGACATCACATATTGTCCTGTTAATACTCGTCCATCACTACTTACTTTACCTGAACCTTCAAGCCATCCCATTGATTCTAAATCCCAAGTTACAACGTTTGCACAATTTGATGGAATAGAGGCTTCAACATTTATAATTCCTCCTGTTAAATTTGATTCTGCAATTCCACTTTTTAACGCCATTGTTAAATCAACAGTCCATGTTACTTGATCAAACGAACGTACAATATTGTTATCCTCTGAACTATCATTACCTGGTTCATCATTTGCATCCCAAGGACCTGTTCCCGTCTTGGTTTGAATTATTTGTGCAGATGAAATATATCCTTTATCTCCATTTATAGTCCCTCCTGCATTATATCCTTCGCCATTACTTCCTATACTCTCATTTTTCTTATTATTTATATTAAAAATAAGCGCAAAAACTCCTAGTAGAATCATTATTGCTACTAGTATTCCTACGCTTATTAATATTCTTTTGTTTAAATTACCGGTGTGTGTGTGTGTGTGTGTGTGTACAGCGCCAAGGCTTACAAGCTTTCTCATATCACATTTTCCTTTCTTTGATTAACTTTTGGTATAATATAAATCTATATATGCATGCCACTCACTTCTGTCTGTAGTTGTATTAATTGATATCATCTTATTAAGCCCTGTATATAGAACTTGTCCTAATGTAGATGGTACGTCTGCCACTGATCCTTGCGTATCATGTTTGGCATAGCATCTAAAATATTGAATTTGTGAATTGTTAGATAATTCCGGATTAACTGTTTTGCTAGAATTGTTTGGCAAATTTCCCAAATCGACTCGTTTCAGGTATATTTGTTTTCCATTAATATATTCATTCGTTGTAATTTCCTTTCCAGTTTGTATATCGTATTTCATTTCTTTCCCTAGCTGTAGAATTTTTGGCTCTGACATTATTCTTCTTCCTTCCTTATTATTATTTCTATATTACTTCCGATAGGTACATCCCAATCTTTAAATTGTATATGTGTCTTATCTGCTTCTATATAATTAATATCTTTAATAAGTTTACAACCTTCAAAATATATTTCTAAAGAATCATTTCCTAATTCATATTCAGGAACTGCATAATTAGTATTTTGTTGTATTACTTCTTCTGTTACTAAAGAAGTATTTTGTCTAGTTATTGTTGGAATATTATTTATTTGTGTTTGTAAATTTTGTATTTGTTCATTTATAACACTAAAATCTATTTCAGAAGTATATTCAATCCAAGTTTTATTCGCATATACATAATTTTTATTTTCTGATGTTACAGAATAAATATCTCCATCTTTAGGATTTTCTATTGTACTTAAATCACTATAATTTGCTACAGAACCTTTATATGTTAAAGCCGGAGCTACAACTATATTCATTTTTTGTTCTAGTTCCTCAACTTTACTTTTTGCATCATCTAATTCTATAGCATTGTTATTTACTACCTCTTTTATTTCATTCATATCCTCTGCTGTTGTTTTATTTTGTTCTGGGATATCAGGTAGTGTTTGATATGGAGCTTTATTGTCATATTGTATTTTTTCTGCCATATTTCTATCCTCCTATTTTAAAACCTTAACTTGTAAATAACCTTCTAGTATTTCCGTTGTCCCTGCAGCTTGACTTTGCAATACAACACTTAAACGGTCTCCCTTGCTTACTGGGATTGCTGTTGGAATAGCTATTCCCCACCAACCTGTAGTAGCTTGTTGATAATATCCATCTATTTTTTGCCCATTTTTCATAATCATTAATTCTTTATCTCCACTACCTCCATAAAAACCTAAGCCTCTTGTAAATAGAACTGCTTCTACAAGACTTACATCATCTCCTATTACGATTTCATTGTTTTCTTTGATTAAGTAATTATCAATATTATCGTTATTTATTTCTACAGTATTTAATGGTATTGTTACAGTTCCATAATTTCCAGACGTATTAACATCTTGTCTATTAATTCTTACTTTGATTAATGGAATTGTATTTATTGCTTCATTAATATTATCTTGTAAAGCTTCCAATATCTCTTCAGATAATCCAGGATATTGATAATTACTAAAATTAATTTTGTTTAATTTCATTTTTTAACCTCTTTCATAACGGATTTTTAATTTTGTTATTTGCCCAAATCGTTCTAATTGTTTATATTGCACATAAAAAAGACCCGTATCTTGCAACATTGGAGGTTGCTCTGGGTCTGTAAATAGTTTTCTAAATAATTTAAACTTGTAAATTAATAAATTAGCTGTTCCTTCTTGCGGATATAAATCCGGTCTTGGATATAAATCTTCTCGAGGAAATAAATCATTTTTTGCATAATTATTCAATACATTGTCTATTGTTATTTCTCCTACTCCAGTTTTAGAAATATCCAAATCTTCTACTAAATACTCATTTGTAAATTTATAAGGTAATGCTCCAAATCCTATGCTATAAAGCTTGGGAATTACTGTATCATATTCATAGCCGTTTACTTCTAGTAAACCTTTAGTTGTTAAATGATATGGACATTTTACGGCATTAGCGTTACTCCAGAAATTCATATCTGTAGAAATTTTATCCATTCGACTTATTACAATAGGTTGGCCTTCTTGTACAACAATATTGTATTTACTCACATCTAAATACGCATATAACTCAAATTTCTTTGCTTCATAATCATAAATTCCAAAGCCAATTTGCTTTATGTATTGTCCTATAAAACTGCTTAAAGGCGGATATCCAGCTAATGAATTTTCATAATTATATTTGTTTATTACTGTATTTTCTGTTAGTAGTTCACTTCTTTCTGCAGAATTAAATTCTAATATTGTATCGAATGGCATTTCTGTACTTTCTGCTGTTACAAGTGTTTTTTCATTTGTTAGGTTAACACAACAGAAATCCAGATTTTTATCTTTAAATTCTAAAAAGCTATCTGCAAATAAATCTAAATATTTATTTAATATTAAATTAGTAAATTTATGTTGCTTATTACCTATTTTTATACTTACTTCTAAATTCTTTACTTTCATATGTATTAACCTCTTAAAATTGTATTTAATGTATCGTTATAGTCTTCATTCATTTCGATTTCGTGTATTTCGTTTATCTTTTCTTCGCCAGAGTATTCTACAACGTATTCTGTTTCAATTTGACGGTCTTGTTCTTCCGTATCAGAACTACTTCTAAATAAATCTATATAATTTTCTAATAAGTTTGTATTTCTAAGTTCTACAGAGTAATTGGTTGGATTATTAGCTTCTTTGCTTTCATTTATCGCTGTTACAATAAAAATACCTTCCGTAAAATATTCTGGAAGATTTATATCTATTCTGTCTCCTATTTCTATATTATTTTCTTTATCGTATTTTATTGTAACTTGGTTTGTATATTTATTGTTAATAATAAATGTATTTCTTATATAATCTATCAATTCTTGAACAGTAAACCAACCATTTTCTACATCTAATACTTTTTCTATCTGGCCAGAAGTTGTTATCTTACCTTCGTTTTGTTCTATCTCTTGCCAATTTATCAATCGCATATTTGCGTACCTCAAAAATGTTTGGCTTCTAATAGAATTTACTGTTATTTCGTTTTCTCCTTTATAGGTAATACCCGTGGCTAGATTTTTAAATGTGCTATCCATTGTTAAAACAAATAAAGCTCCTGTACTATCATCTGTTGCAATATCTTTCATGTTAAGTCCATCTTGAAGTTCTCCATCTACATTAAAACCACATTCTATATACGCACGAGAAGAACCGTTATATATTAGTTCTAAATTTGTACACGTTGTAGTTTGATTAACTGCTAATGCTCCAACAATTCTTTCTGCTGTACCTAAGCTTATGTCTATAGGATTTTCGAAATCTATTCTATCTCCATTTTTTAGTGTTACATTAACTTGTTGTGTATTATCATAAAATATTCTTGCATTTTTGATATTTATAATATTTGCATAATCTAAATTATCTACAGTTGGAGATATGCTTAAAAAACCATTTATTTGTTGTTTATAATTTTTTATATTAATTGTTTTTTTAGGCACTTTATTGAATAAATAATTAATATCATCTATTTCTATTTCTTTAAATTCGTTTATATTCCAATATAAACTATATTTATTGGATAAATAATTAAGTACCTCTTCTACAGTTTTACTTATTAATTTTAACGTTACGGATCTATCTTCTATATTTAATGTTTTTAATACAAAACCATCTTGATAAAGTGGCATTAATACTTGTGTAATAATTTCACTAAGCATTGCTGTTCTCATAATTGTTACTGTTCTTATTGTAGTCATTTGTCTTGGAGTATATAAGCTTAAATTAAGCTCTTTTTCGGAAGTAATTATTTTTTTTAGCTCTGGTAATTTATAATCAGATACAAAACCAGTAAATTTTAGCTTTCCATCTTTATCTATAATATGTACTTCTTGCTGTGCATAAGGTAAATCTTCCATAGTACATTTAGAAAAGTCTAGCTTAAGGTCTGTATATGTAACCTCTCTACTAGACTTTTTTATCTCTATACTATCGATTATTCTATAATCTTTATTATTCCACCTTGCTATCATTTAATAAGCACCCGCCCCTCTTAAAGTTTTAGTTACAGCAGGTGTTACTGCTCTACCTACTTTTGTACTATCTAGATAAATATCACTAGGTTTCATTAAAATATTAGCTGTAAATAATTTATTATTAGTTGCTGTTGTGCTTAAATTAGCACTTAATTTTTGTGTTTCAAAATCTACTGCAGATTGCATATTTTTATATACTTTTCCAAGATTATCATCAAATCCTTCTCCTAATCCTAATGCCAAAAATTTTCCTACTTCATCAGCAAAAACTTTAGATGGAGAATGAATACCAAAAAATCCTTTTATTTTATCTACAATTCCACTACAAAATCCACTAATTTTATCCCATAGCCAACCTACAGCATTACTAATACCATTCCAAATACCTTGAATCAGATTTTTTCCGACTTCAAGCATTTTGCTAGGTAATGATTTCAAACCATCCCATATAGTTTGAATAATTGTACCTGCCATTTGTCCTAATTTTCCTAAAACACTTCCAACACCCTCAACTAATTTGACAATTAATTGTACTCCTGCTTCTAATATCTTTGGGGCATTTTTAATTAATGCTGTCACTAACTTCATTATAATTTCTGGTGCTTTTTCAATTAATATTGGAAGTGCATTAATTAAACCATCTGCTAATCCTAGAATAAGTTGAATTGCTGCATCTACTAGCATATCTATATTATCTAATAAACCATTAACAATTGTTATTATTGCATTGACTGCCTGTGGTATTAATTGTGGTAACATCTGCGCAATTCCTAAAATTAACTGTGTAATAAGTTGCATACCCATTTGTATTATTTGTGGCAACATAATTATAATTCCATTAATAAGAGTTTGGATTAATTGCATCGCAATTGTTAAAATTTGTGGAAGCATTGTTATAATAGCATTTCCTATACTTGTTACAATTTGTATTGCACCTTCCATCAGTGCAGGTAAGTTTTGTTGTATTCCTGTTATTAAAGAATTAACAACACTTATTCCTGTGTCAACTAATTGTGGTAATATTTCACTAATTAGTGTAGGAATTTCTTGAGCAATCATCGGAAATAAATCTCTTATAAGAGCACTAACACCTACCAACGCAGAACCTACAGCAGGCAATATGTTCTCTCCTGCTGCGGTTACTGTGTCAACTAGATTTTGTATTAATTTATCCCAATCAGCATCTGGATTAGTTATTCCTACTAGTAAATTTTCCCAAGCACCTTTTACAGAATTAATTGATCCCTCTATTGTTTCACTGGCTTCTTTAGATGTAGTTCCTGCAATTCCCATACTTTCTTGCATAACGTGTATTGCTTGCGTTACATCTGCGAAACTACTAATATCGTATTTTATCCCACTTATTTTACTAGCATCTTCAAGAAGTCTTTCCATTTCTTCTTTGGTACCACCATAACCTAATTTAAGGTTATCTAGCATTGTATAATTTTGCTTAGCAAAACCTTGATAAGCGTTTTGTATAAGTTCCATAGATGTTCCCATTTTATTTGCATTATCGGACATATCGATAACTGCTTGATTTGCATAATCTGCTGCTTTTTCTGTATCTCCACCTAGACTTTGTAATAAACTAGCACTAAAAGAAGTAACTGTAGACATATATTCATTTGCGCTCATTCCTGCTGTTTTATATGCTTCATCTGCATAGGATTGTAATTTTTGACTACTATTTTTAAATAAAGTATCCACTCCACCGACAAGTTGTTCATATTCTGCATATGCATTTACTGAAGCTGTGACTAGTCCTCCTATAGCTGTTGCTGCTGCTCCTACTGCTACTGACACACCTTTCATTGCAGTTCCTGCAATACTTCCAAGTTTGCCTAATCCACTTTGAACTTTTCCGCTTATTCCTTTAATATCTTTATCTAGACTTTTAGTATCGCCATTAAATTCAATAGTAACTGAGCCATCTGCCATTTTTCATTCCTTTCTGTCAGGCTCATAGGCTCAATTTAAAGACTTATTTTTATTTATTTTTATTTCTACTTGTTTGCCACATTTTTTGCATAATAAAAAGACGCCTTTACATTCAGCGTCTTTACTATATTTCACTATTTTTTTATTGCAAAAAGGACAAAAATACCATTTTCCCATATTGTCCTCTTTTCTTTTTATTCTAAACCTGTTTGAGATTTTGAAGAAACTTCTCCATCTGTAAATCCAATAGTCGCTACAGAAAATGTCCCATTTCCGTTCCAAGTTTTAATTTCACTCTTTATTCCTGCTATTTCACTTTCAGAAGATGTTGATTCTTTTCCTCCAAATATTTCAACTACTTCTTCATATGTCATTCCATCTTTAATTTGATTGTATTGTTCCAAGGTAACTTTTACATCTTTTGTAGTTGTTTTTTCATTTTCTGTTGTCTGAACTTCGCTTTCATTTACAGAACTTGAAGTTTGTGTATTGTTTGTACTTGTTTGAGTTCCTCCAACAATCGCAATAACCATTATTACAACTATTAGCCAAAACCACCATTTTTTATATACTGGTTTTTTCTCTTCTTCATGATTTGACATTTTCAACCCTCCTTTATTTTTTAAATTTATATTAGTATATCATTATAAAGGATTATTTCAAGCACTTTTTTCCAACATAATTTTATCTTTTTCGACAAAAGCCGACAAATTATGAAAAAGCTTCTCCAAAGTCATATTCTTTTTCTTCTTCAGTTCGCATATCAGGTAATGCATATAATCTTTTCATTTTTTTATAAAATTTCTTCATTTCATTATCTTTTATCGTATTTAATTGTATTGCTCTATATTGCATTATTTTAGAGAAAAGAACATCTTCATTTAAATTAACGAATAAAGCTTTAAATTTCCACCAGTGCAAGTATTTTATACTATTTAAATCAATTCTATATTGTTGCATAAAAGCACTATATATATATTCTGCATCAAATTCATAGCTATAAATTTGTTTTTTATTATTGTTCTTTGCTGTTCTATTTGTATTTTCTTTTTTATCTCCACCAGAATAAAACCAAACTACTTCTTCTAAAGCTTTTTTTATATCTGTTATTTGCTCTGGTCTGTAATAATATAAGTTTAAAATCATTCTAATCTTTTTATCTTCTTCTATTGTTCTATCTTGCATTAGTAATTCAAATTTTATACTTTCCCTAAAATCTGTTCTTATTCTCATTCCACTATCTGTATGTTGTGGTAATTTATTAATTAATAGATTACAATACATTATTTTCTTCCTTTATTATATTTATTGTACCTTCTTGTTTCTCTGTTAGGCATATATTTGGCTCTGTTTTCTAAAGTATCATATAAATTTTGTGTAGCTTTTGTTGTTTCAATTTTAGCATTAATTATATCTGTAAATAATTCCATATGCTCTTGTAAATCTTTTTTACCTTTAAATATTTTGTCTGCTATTCCTTTTCCAAAAACTTCATCAAAAAATTCATCTATTATTTTACATTCTTCTCTAATAGCTTCTGATAAACTTTTTTCTTCTTTATCTTTTAATTCAGATTTTTCTTTAACTTTTTTTGCTGCATTTTCTAATCTTTCTATGCAGTCAGCATCTGTAAAACTAAAGTTAACTTCAATATTTCTTAATTTCATTATTTCCTCCTAAAATGTTTAAGAGGCTTAATAATAAGCCTCTCTATATATTATTCATTTAAGCAGCTTCTTCTAATTCTACTTCTTTTAATACGGCTTTATCTGTTACTGTAACAGATACGTTACTTTGTGTTGTATAACCGTCTTTCTCTATAGTAATATTGCTATATGCTTTAGCATCTAAGAACACTGTTACCAATCCTGTTGCATCTGTTATATAAGATGTTCCTTCAATTGTAATTTTAGCATTATCAATCATATTGTTACTTGTATCAGTAACTAAGAAGTTAACTGGAAACTCTGCAACTTCTTCATTTGCTGTAAATGTTGCAACTGTGTTATCACTATTCATTGTAGCAACACCAATAGTCATATTACCATTTTTCTTAAAACTTCCTGCATATGTATATGCCTCTGTAGAATCTCCTTCACTATCAGGCACTACTGAATATGTTCTTAAACGTGCTTCATATCCACTACCAATAGGTTTAGTAAAATCTACTTGTAATATCTGAACTAATGCATCATCGCCAACTTTTTCGTTGTCTGTTATATCAACAATTTTTTCATGTACTAGATTGCCTGTATGTAAATCGAAGTTATAACTTATCTCTTCTGAATAACCTGTTACGTCTGTTACCTCTCCATCTTCATCTACGTAAGTACGTGAATACTCTGTAGGATTTTTAGATTTTGAAATTTCAGTAAACTTTGTCATCCTTAAAAAATTTGCTATAGCTGTTGTAGATACATTCATAAAAGCAACTTTTTTATTTCTTGTTACTAATTTTCCTGCGTTCATTTTTTTCCTCCTTACATAAAAAATAGAAGACTATTAAAAGTCTTCTTCATAAGCTACCTGTATAGGTATTACATATATTGCTGTTGAATCCGTTGTCTGTAAGATTGTTCCTCTTCCTAAACACTTTATCCAAACAGCACCATCTATCTTTGGTAAATTTTCTTGTTTGTTTTGTTCATATATCCAATCTGTAAAATCATCACAAAATTTTGAGTTTTTTATATTTTCTAGAACACTAAAATTTGCTTGTATAGAAAAATCAAATTGTATTTGTAGTCGCCTTCCACCGTCTAAAAAGTTTTGTAAAACAGGATCAACTGGTGTTTCATCGATACTATAAGATTGTGGCTTATCTTTTATATAATCTACATTTACTTTTCCTTTTTTCAAGTATGGACAAGTTTCTATAAATTCTTTTATTAATTCCATCTTCGATTTTTCTGCCATTTTTAGCCTCCTATTTTAATAAAGTTTTCTACATCTTTTATTAAAGTATTTTTGTTTCTTTGCATCATCAACTCATTCCACTTTGGACCAGTTCCAGAAGTATGATATTTTAAATTTCTACTAGTCAAAACTTTCTTCTCACCTTTTTTAGCCCAACTAGATCCATTCTTTGCAAGCATTAATTTTCCATAGTATTGATATTTAGCATATGGACTAATATACTTAATCTCGTGATTACTTGGATAACTTTTATTTCTTCTCAATATTCCATTGTCCATTGGAATATACGGATTCATCAATCTATCAGCATCATCTCTCAAAAAACGTATTGCTCTACCATCTTGGTCTAGTCCATGGTCTTTTAATATCTTGTTAGTAGAGTTTATTTTTACTTTTACTGTAAATCCACTACCACTCATTATTCACTAACTCCTATTTTATAATGTTGCAAATTGCCTTTCCTATTATCGTCTACACTTACTACTTTAAAAACTTGATATTTTTGTTGCAATGCAGATAAATCAAACTTATCATCTATAATTCCTTCGACAATATAATCATTTGTAGAAATATTAAGCTTTTCTGTAGTAGGTATTGTAATAGAGCCTGTACTTCCTTCTTGAAGTCCTTTGTCAACCAGGTTAGTCTTTTTATTATGTCTAAAATAAACTTGTGGAGAAGCTTTCCCGTTGTAGTGTTGTATTGTAAAGTTTTCATCATCTTCTGTATGATAAACTGTTATTTGATGTATAAAAAATCTATTATTCATTTAGCACACCCCACAGTACAATAAAGGATTGCCATCTATTCCAATAACGTTCCAAAGATACTGATTTAATACTTTCTGTTTCTTATCTTCGTAATCAGTTTTGATTTCTTCTGGTGTAGAATAGCTTTCACTCCAACCTTCAATATTTTGTGATTTTAAATTTCCTATTTTGGATAATTTTGTATTTTCCTCATTTAATAAATCTATAATTAAGCAAGTAACATATTGCACTTGCTCTGGAATATCATCTTTATCAACTCTTCCAAAAGTTTTGTGATTAATATAGTTACTTGCTTCTATACTTAAATTATTAAAATCCTCTGGTATGTCTTTTGCTTGTAGAATATTTCTATATTCATTTTCAGTAACATATTGTAACATACCTATCCTCCTATTCTGCAAATGTTGCATTTGCAAAATTTAATTTAACAACACTTCTTCCATCTACTAAAACTTCCCAAGTATCTGTTTTTTCTGTTCTAAAAATAATATCTTTATCGAATGGTATATCTTTCTTTGTTTCACTACCATTTTTCTTAAATGTCATTTTAGAACCTGTTACAGTTAGAGAAAATGGAAAATAATGTCCACTTTGTTCTTTTTCTACTGAGCTAAAATCTGTAAATCCTTCTACTTTTTTCAAAGTGGCTTTTACATTTCCATTTTTATTTACTGTTGCACCAGGTCCTATCATGTCAGATATTTTTTTATTTAGCCAAGTTTCATTTTGTTCTGGCACTTTTAGATTTGTTGCTAAACTGATTTTTTTTTTAAGTTAATAACAACATTTTCTGTTTTCGCACTATCTTCAACTTCGACAGCACCAATAACGTCTCTTTTCATATCTTCCGCTGTAACTCTATATAATCCTGTTGAATTTTTATTTGCTTTGAATACAGCATTTCCAGAAGTATTTGTTTTCTTAATTTGTCCATTAAATTGTACTTTTGCTCCTTCTATATTTGCTGCTTCACCATCTTTAACATTAATTGTTACATCTACTCTACCTTCAGAATATGAACCAGGTAATATAACAGCAAATGGAAATCTTACTGATTCATCTGGTTGTAATGAATTTATTGGGTTTGGTATTTCCCAACCAATTCTCATTGTTACTCTTAAAGCAACCATATCATCTTGTGCTAAGTTATATAAAATTTCTCCTGTTGCTGGATCTTGAATTACAGCTTGATCTAATACTTTAAAAGTAATGTCTTGTCTAATTGCATAAACTGCTTGTGAGAAATCTCCTACAATCATTTGTGCTAACGATTTATCCCAAGCTCCATTATCAACATATGCTTTATTTAATTCATCGATTTCTGTTCCTTTAATTGGTTGTCCGTTGTTATCTAACATTGTTCTAAATGCAGATTTTACATTCATACCACCAACTATACTATTTGGATTGTATCCACTTTCTTCTACATATGACATAGCTTTATCTATAGAAAGATATAGTGTGTCTAAAGGTGTTACAGATGCTCCTGCATTTAATGTAGATGTTAATATATCAGCTCTAAATCCTGTTGGCTTATCTACCCCAGTAAATACAGCTTGATCAAATTTTTTTCCCATACCCTCTTCTACTCTTGGTCTTACTTCTCCCCAAATATCATAATCTGCATCATCTAATACATTCTCTGGAATAGGTACTATAACAGCCATTTCTTCAGCTGTAATATACTTTTTATCCCAAGCCATCTTTGTTAATTGTTTTCTAGCATTATCGCTTCCTTGCCAATACACTAATGGTAGTGCATCTAACACTCTCATTTTTGTTTTATTAGAAGTCATATTAGGTAGTCTTCTAAACATTTGCATTGCTCTTGATTGTTTTATAGCACCTTGTATAATTTCTTGAGCTACTTGTTCATCAATTAATGTTTCTGCATTACTTCTTGATATCATTTGTCCCATGATAAAATTCCTCCTTTAATATAAAAAATAAAAAGATTAGTATATTAACTAATCTCTTGCAGAACGTATTAAATCGTTCATAATTTTATTTGTTTCATTTTCGTTATTTAATTCTCTTCCATCTAGTTTTAAACTAGACCCCACTTTTCTTTTAACTACTGCAGTTTCTGAATTAAATTGTGGATTTTTTGCTTTATAAGCTTTTAATGCAGTATCAAAATCAAGTGTATCACTTACTTGACCTAATACTTCACTTGCAACAAATTTAGCAAATTCGGGTTTTATTCCTGCTTTAACTACTTTTGTTGTTGCATCTAACATAGAATATTTAGAGTTAAGCTCTTCATATTTAGATTTATAATCATCTCTTTCTGATGTGATATTCTTAAGTTTTGCATTAATTCCATCATCTCCTTGAATAGATTCTTCTAAATCCTCGTACTTTTTCTTGTAATCTAAATTTTTAGCTTTTTTTAAGTCATCGTCATATTTACTTTTAGCAATATATCCTCCTGCAGAAAGATTAGCTAATTTCATTCCTTTTTCTTCAATAGCTTTCGAAAAATCATCATATGATAATGAGTTTTCACCAAATAAATTTTTTAATTCTTCATCCATATTTTATTCCTTTCTACGCTGATTTTTTTAAATGATAGTTCACTCTATCAACTGCGTGCTTGCATTTATATCTCGACAAGCTAGAGTTATTTTTGGTTTCTTTAAAGCTCTAACCATAAAAAGAATTGGCGCAAACTAATGGATTCGAACCACTACAAACAGTTTTGGAGACTGCTGTGCTACCGTTACACTAAATTTGCATAAAAATAAGAGCTATTTCTAGCTCTTTTAAAAAATATATTATTATTTTATTTAAATCTCTTTCTCAAGTTCTAATATTTTATCTTGAATACTTTCAAATTGTATTGCTTTTTCTGTCATATCACCATTCTCATTTAAATTCTCTTGTATTACGCTATCTAAACTTTCTATAATATCTCCTGTTTCATCTATTGTATACTTACCATCTTTTATTTTTATTCCTACCTTATTTAATAGTTCTATTTCTTCTTGTTTTAATCTATTCTTCAATTCCATATGTTTTCTTTTCCCTTCTACTTGTTTGTCTTACTGTTGCAAGCTTTCCTGTTTCTGGATTAACTGCTATTGTTATATTTTTTCCATGCACATAAAAACTCTTTCTACCTTTTGAATCTTCTTTAATTGTACCATATCCTATTGGATTTTTCAATGTGTCTTGTACATCTTCAAATGTTACATTTCTAGCATAAGTCCTTGATATTATATGTTCTCCAATTTCTGTTATTTTTACTCCATTTACTTTACTTCCTATAATATCACTATTATTATACTTGTTAGCTATTTTAGTTACATTAGCTATTTGTGTACTAATATTTTTATCCTGATTTCCCATGTATAATCTACTATTATCTTTAACTAATGATGTTTGTTTTATAAAATCATCTAACTCATTTTGATGTGTTTTATAAATTAATGAACGTTTTGCAAAATTAGTTTTTGTTTCTAAAATAAGTTTATTATCATTCATATTAGATTTCAGAATGCCTTGTAATCCTGCTAATTGTTTTTTATCATTTCTAATTTGTCTTTCCATTTTTCTTTGTATTTGCGTTGCTTCATATTTGCTTATCTTTTTTCCATTATATTCTACTTTTTCATTTTTCCAAGCATTTAATTGTTCTTGTGAATATGTCCTAGCAGAACCTTCTAAATATGGATGCCAATCATGTCTGCAATTAACTCCTTTAAAGCCTGTTACTTCTCCATAACCAATATCTCGCAAATTTAAATATCCTTTTTTTCCACTTCTACTAACTATTTTTCCTTGCCATCTTGCATGTTCTGGTCTTGCTCCACTATGTGCTGTAATTTCCATTAAATCCCAACCTAGTTCATCTGCTCGTAACTCTTGTAATTTACCACAATTTTGATTAATAGCTGTAATTACATTCATTCTTACAGCACTCTCTACACTTCTTCTAGCTCCACTTGGATATTGTATAATTGCTCCTTGTTTACTTATATTCTTAATTTCATCTAAAATAGCTTGTGTATAGCTTTTAACTCCTGTACTAGTAAACATATATGCACTATTTATAGCATTATAAAATTGTGTTTGCGCTGTATTTGCTGTAGTCATACATAAATTTTGCAAATTACCTGATGTTCTTTGTATAGCTGCATTCATTATTTGTTTTATACTTTCGCTTTGAGCTAAAGGTTTAGGATCTAATCCTGCTTCTTTATATATTTCGTCATCATAACTTAATGATGTTTCAGAGGCTTCTGTAAATATTCTATTTACTTCTTCATAACTTGTATTGTTATATTCTGCTACTAGTTCTACTATGTCTTGATATAAAATTCCCATTTCTTGAGCAATTTTTATATCATTTATAACTACGGTATTCGCATATCCAAAATTAGCTATTCTTGTTGCTATTTCTTCTATTATGTCTAGTTCCAAATTTGCATATAATTGATTTGCTTGTTTTTCTATTTTTATAAAGTCCTGTTCAGTTAACATAGTACTTTTTTCCTTTTCTTTCTCTTGCTTTCCATTCAAAAGTAGGAACTACTATTTGTATTTTAGTTATCCAAGAAATAACACACAAAATCTTTGCTCTTATAGTTATATTTTTCTTAATAGCTTTTTTTATATTAAATCTTCTATCCATTTTAAGCATTTATTCTTCCTCCCCATCATTATTGTTTGGAATAAATCCAAATGCTTCTTGATTACTCATTTTCTCTTGCTGTATTTTTTCTAATTCTTTTTTTACTTGTTGCTCATTTAAGTTTCTATAATTAATCATATAAGATTCTTTGCTTCTTAAGTTTTGAGATACTTCTTGCATTGCCCTTACTTTCTCTGCTCCTCTATCTTCTATTATGCTATCATCAAAATCTATTGTTACAACACTCGCATCTATACTGACATTTCCAAAAACAGTAGAAGCATAAGCAATTGCTTTTATAATAGTAATTAAACTATCTTCTAGCATTTGCTCATGCTTCTTTATTGTTCTGAACATATCTGAATTTTCTGATATAACTCCCGTGGCTGTTTGTATTGCTTGTCCATCAAATTTATATCTTTCTTGTCCAAATCCAACCTTACTTGATAATATGTTTAATTGATAATTTACTGTACTAATAAATTGATCTGCCCTTAAATTTGCATCATCATGTTCTATCATTGAATCTTTATTAAAACCTTTAGGCATACGATAAACAGAAATATCGTTAGGATCAAATACCATTTTGCCTTCTCCATCATCATAAGTCATCATTTCTTCTGCTATAAATGTTCTTCTTCTGCCTATTGTCACTTCATTATCTAATCCATCATATGCATTGTCTAAACACTTTAATGTATCTATTGCATTAGCATAAACAGACAAACCGAATGGCGTTTCACTATCTATATTGTTGCAAATATTTGGCTTAATAATAGAAAACCATGGAATATCACTCTGTGTATCAAATTCTTCTAAAAATCCTTCTTTTTCTTCGTCATTTGCTTCTACAAAAGAACTATATTTACCTTTAAACATATAGTTCTTTATTACATAATTTCCTTTATCATTTAAAACATGCATTGCTATATAAATATATGTTTGTCCTTTTTTATGTTTGGTTGTTACAAAAGCACATTCTATTATCTTTCCGTTTTCCCATGTTAGAGGTATTATTTTTTTACATTCTACAAATTCTAATTTTATTTTTGCATTTGTTACATCTAATATATTCTCTTCTTGTTCTATGTCCTGTACTGAAACTACTAATGCTCCTGTACCAATAGCAAATGATTTTTCTAAACCTTGATTTATAATTACTTCCGCATTGTTTTGTCTTAATGTATCATTTAATGCCTTTGTATCTTCATCTTTTTGTAAATTTATAGACACTTTTTCATTGAAAAGTAAATCTGCCCAATCTTCTGCAACTTTTTTAGCCCCTTGCAAAGACTTTTTTTCCATTTTTACTTTTCTTTGACCATTATAAATATAGTAATTATGGAATCTTCGTACTTTGCCTCTATACCAACTTGACCAAATATCTATATATTTTTCCCAATTTAACTTTTCTGATATGTCATATCCTTCATTACTAAAAAATTGTTGTAAGTTCATCTTTTATCTCCTACTATTAATTAAATTTTCATAAAAACTATTTATTGAATATTCAAATGCGTCCAAACTGTCTATGTCTGTTGTTCCATCGTCTAATCTTTCATCTGGTTTATTATCATTCCACAAAGCATCTTGAAAAGCTTTTGTTATTATCGTATTTTTTCTTAATATAAAGAATCTTCTTTGTGCCATTAATGTGCTACTTAAAAATATTCTGTCATTTATTAACCCTTTACTACAATCTACTACTTGCACTGGTAATCTCTCCTTTTGACATCTTCTGATTAATCCTAAAGTTATTACATTCCCTAATGCTCCATAATCACAAAAAGCGTACTGACATTTATCATATTTGTCGTACACTCTTTTATAAAACTCTATAAACTTTTCATATATTTGCTCTGGGTCATAAACTCCAGATAAATCCATTTCGTCTAAAACATAAACATTTCTAAAATTATATGTAATGCCACTTGCTACAAATTTTATTTTAGACTTTCCAGCACCATAGTCTACTCCTATTGTTACTATTGCTAGTTGCTCTTTTACATTATCTACTAAAAAGTCCTTTGTCTTATCAGCAAATAACATATATATTGTTCCTTCAGCAGCTTTCCAATCTCCTAATATATATCTATCAAAAAATACTGTTCCTCTATATTCTGTTTCTAACGCTTGTAAGACTTCTTTTGCTAAAAATGGATTGTCATATAAAGTATATTTTTGTTGATAAATATCCGCATCGCTATCTAAAAATTTCTTAAACCAATGTGAAGGTCCTTCTGGATTGCAAGTTCCGTCAAATTTACTGTATGGTTTGTCTAACCTAGATTTAAGCATTTGGAAAACGCCTTCATCCCAAGTTGCAATCTCATCTCCATAACAATATTTAAAACTTGGTCCTCTTATTTTATTTATATGCTTTTTGTTGTCTGCTCCTAAACAGTAACATTTTTCTCCAAACAAATAAGCTGTATTATCAGCTTTTATTTCAGAAACTAATTCTGTTCCCCATATGTCTTGTAATGGCTCTATTACATTTCTTTGCAAAGTTCCTTTAGTATTTCCTAATATTACAGTTAGTCCTGGTTTTCCTATTCCATTTCTTATTCTTTTAGGTATCACATAATAATCTAAATATGTTTTTCCACTTCTTGTAGCTCCATATTTTATATTCCATCTTCTGTTGGCATTGTCTAAAAATTCTCTTTGCTTTTCTGAAAACATTAAACAACACCACCTAATCCTTTTAGTACTTCATCTAATTTGTCTAACGTTTCCTTGTTAGCTTCTTTATCATTTCCAATTATTTCGTTTAAATCCTTTAAAGCAGATGCAAGCATCTTTAATCCTTGTCTATCGATTATTCCTTGCATAGTCTCTATTTCTTCATTTTCAATGATTTCTTCCTCGCTAGGTTTATTTGCTTTGTAATCATATTTTACTTTTTTTGTTTTCTTTTTGTTTTTCACTAGGTAAGTTTCTAATTGACTATTCGCTTTTATAATATTAAGTGCTAAATCATTTGCAATTGATTTTATATCTACTATTTGTTGTGCTTCTTTTTCTGCTTCTTTTTCTATTACTTTTTCTATTGTTTTTGATGTTTTTTTGATGTCTTTTTGATGCTTTTTGATGTTCCATTCTTTTGTTTGTGTGTTTGTAGTTTTATTTCTTGATATTCCTTTTTCTTTTAAAAAAGCATTTATTGATTTATAATTTCCTGAAATGTATTCCTTTTCTAACTGCTTCCAGTCATATTTTGCCATCAACTCCCACCTGCTTTATTTATGTTTTAATATCTCTTTTATGAATAAATATATTATATAAATAGCTAAAATTACTATTATAATTGCTATTGCTCCTAATATAGTAATTCCTATAATGCTAAATATAAATAATAAAGTGTCTAACATTGCTCTACCTCTTTCTTACAATATTCTATACAATTGCAATTAACACATTTAGCTTGTCCATCTATTGTTACTACTACACTACATTCTTTATAGTTTTTATCTTTGTAATGTATACAATTAGGACATATTTCTTTTTCATATTTTTTTATCATTTCATTATCACTCATATTTTTACCTCTTAATATATAAACACTATGTAAGATATAAGCAAGACCTTTTTGAGCTCTAAAGGATTGGATATCTAGCTTCTCCTTCTTGCTATCTACCTTCAAGGTTCTTTATATCCTACATACTATTTACATTTTAATAACAATTCCAGCTAGGATTAAATTGTTAAATTATATATTACAAAAGAAAGGAGAATACATATAAAACTCTTATGTTGATTTGTATTACCTAGCATATACAACTGGTTGCGCATCTGGGAGTTGAACCCAGTATTTCTAGCTTATGAGACTAGCGAGATTACCGTTTCTCTAAATGCGCAATAAAAAGAGTAGACATTAAAAACATCTACTCTCAATAAATTATAGGGTCAAACAGTATTAGATATTTATTATCTAACTTATTTGCTATTATATATATATCAAACTTTTTGGGTGTCATAAAAGGGTAAAAAGGTGTCTTTTTTTAAATTTCTGCATATTTTTTTATAGATTTTTTAATTAATTTTTTTGTATACCTGTAATCTCTATCTAATTCTACAGAAATTTCTTCAACTTTCATTCCTTTTACAAATCTTAATTCTAAGATATTTCTATAAGGTTGTTCTACTTGATTTATTTTTTTAGTTATTCTAATTAGATTTTCTTCTTCTTCTGTCATTATCTTTATATGCTCACTTATTAAATCTAACAATATTGCTATGTTCTTACTCATTTTGTCATGATCCGTTGTTCCTTTTGGCATATCTGATAAAATAGAAGTGATTTTTGTGAGTTTTGCTTTTTGCTCTTCTATTTGTTCTAACTTTCTTTCTTCAAGTTTTTTACTATGTAAATAAGAATATAATTCTTTCTTGGCATCTTGTTCTATCATTTGTGCCTCCTTAATTATTATTAATTTATTTTATAGCAGTTTCTTTCGTATTGTTCATGTGTTAGTATTGTTTTAATATCACCTTCACACATACATTTGGCATTTGTTTCATCTCCTGTTGTTTCTAATACAGGTATTTCTCCATCAAACAAATATTTATCAATTACTTCATTTTCATTTACAAAATCTCCTACTTCTATTAAATCTATTATGTTAAAGCTATGTTTTATTATTCTTTCTTTAAAAGTAACATCTCTCATCATCTGGTATTGATTATCAAAATATTCTTTATCTAAATAAATATATAAGCCATCTATTTTTGTAACTTTAAATATCCCATCGTTAGTTCTAACATATTCTCCTACTTTAAGATCGTCCATCTTTACCTCCTAATTTTTTGCCTTAAAATTATATATAGGTTTTATTATTTTTTCTATTTCAACTGTGTCTTGTATATTGTCTATTATTTCTTGCATTGGCTTATATACAAATGGTGCTTCGTCTATTGTTTCTTCTAGTACACTTGTTGAATAAATATCTTCCATACTTTTTCTAAACTCTTCTAAATTAAATGTTTCTTTCGCTTTTCTTCTAGACATTAGTCTTCCTGCACCATGTGGAGCTGAATTATTCCAGTCTTTATTGCCTTTTCCTACTGCTATTATTGAACCATCTCTCATGTTTATTGGTATTATTACTCTTTCTCCTTTGTTTGCTCTTATTGCTCCTTTTCTTACTACATTATCTTCAAACGAAATATAATTGTGTATTGTTTCGAATCTATCTTCCATAATTGGTGGATATTCAATTTCTGTAACAAATGTTAATTGAAAATAATTCATTAAAATTTCTTTTGCTATTTGTAATCTGTTTAAACTAGCATATTCTTGGCATATCTTCATATCATGTAAATACATTTCTCGATATTTACCTTCTAAATAACATAACTCATTTGGCAATTCAGGTTTGTTTTGTTTATATTCTGATTCTAATTCTTTTAGTGCTTTCTGTATTTCTGATTTTCTTCCCTGTTCTTTATAAGTTTTTATTATCTCTTCTTTTCTTTTAAACATTTCTTCTTTACCAGAGCATAATTCTATTGCTAAATTCTGATAATAATCTGCTACTTGTTTTCCTAAATTTCTACTACCTGTATGAATTACTAAATATTTATTATCTTCTTCATCTACATCTACTTCTATAAAATGATTTCCCCCACCTAATGTTCCTATTGCTCTATTAAATTTCTTTGTTTCTTTTAGTTCTCTTAAACAATATAAATCATTTATTTTATCAAAATTAATCAGTTTATTTTCTCTTATATTTCTCCCTGCTGGTATATTTTCATTTATCACCTTATCTAATTTTTCTAAATTCAATTCATCATGACCTAAATTTACACATAACATACCACACCCAATATCTACTCCTACTATGTTAGGTATCACTTTGTCTCCTAGATCTGCAGTAAATCCTATTACACAACCTTTTCCTGCATGAACATCTGGCATTATTCTAACTTTGCAGTCTTTAAACGGTTCTTGAACTAATAACAAATTTATTTGATTTATAGCTTCTTTCTCTATGTCGCTCGTGAATATCTTTAAATCTTTTCTTTCTATTTTAGTCTCGTCCATCACTACCTCCTAATATGTAACTCTTATGATATAAGCTCGTCCGCATTCATTGTCTCTATCTATTAATAACCTTAAATCTTTCATTTTATCTATTGCTACAGCATCTATCATTATTCCTGCTTTTAAATTTCCTACATGATTAGTTATAGCAAACTTTATTATATTCTCAAGTGTTCTATTGTCTATTTGAGAATCAAGCTTTTCTCTTAATCTACTATTAGATAATTTATATGTTTCTAATTCATCTTTACTTTCTTTTAACTGTTGATTTAATCTTTTAATTTTACCTTTTACACTCATCTTCCACTTTCCTTTCAAAATATTGTTTTATACATTCTTTTCTTACTTCAATTCCTCTTAAATTACTTGTACTTTTTATTTTTTCGTATATTTCTACAATTTCTTTTATTTCACTATTTTCAAATACTTTACAATTTTGATTTAACTTATTTACTAATAAATCTATCATCTTGTCTTTCTTCATATTGTCGTGTGCTGTTATTACTGCATCATCTAATGCTTTATTATATAGTTGTTTGTATTTTTCTAGTTCTACTTGCCACCCCTTATTTAAATCGTCTAAATCTGTATCTGCTTTTTCTTTAGCTTTTATGCTATCATTTAAATTTCTTGCTAAATTATCTGCTAATAATTTCTTATATTTTTCTATCTCTGCATTCTTCTCTGCAAGCTCTGTGTTTTTCTGCTGTATCTCTGCAGAGTTTTCTTTTAGCATATTTAAGACTGTTTCTATGGCTTTTTGATTAGTTATTCCTATCCAATTAGAATGTTCTGTTTCTATTAACTTATTACATCTTTCTATAGCTTCTTCTTGCTCTTTAGTCATCTACTTGCTCCTTTCATAAAATATACAAAATATTGTTAAGATTCCTAGCCCTATAATTATTCCTGCTGCAACATTTGGTAAGAAAATACATAATAATATTTCTAATGTTATAAAAACTATTGCTAAAATCGTTTTTAATAATGCTTTTAGTATTCTTTTCATCTACTCACCTTCTTCAAAACAATATTCTTTTATTTTGTTATCTATAAATCTAATTTGACCATAATAAACTTCTAATACTTTTCCATTTTCTAATTCAACTAAACCCATTGCATATTGTTTCTTAAATAAATCTTCTTTCATGTTCCATTTATGAAAAAGTGCTTTTCTTTCTCTTCCATCTTTTAAATCTACAAAACAAGGTCTATATTCTGGTTTTATTAATATCTCATTTAATGATGCCATCTCTATTTTTCCTCCTCGATATTTAATTTTATATCATTAAGCTTAATTAAGTTTTTCGTTTCTGTTCTTAATTTCTCGTACTTTTCTTTGCTTATAGTTATAGATTTTGCATTATGTGCTATAAGCTGTTCTATCTTTTTATCTTCACTCATCTTTATTCTCCTTCTTAAATTCAACATTAGAAATAAATAATATTGCGAAAAATACTATCCACCAATGATTAAAAATTATTGCTAATGTTGTAAAGCAAATTAATGCAATACTATTTTTTATAAATACTAATATATTCAACCATTTGCAATATTTAATATCTTCTTCTGTCATTCCTCTTCTCTCCTTTAATTTAACCAGTATTGTTTGATTGCATTTAATGTCTGTGTTCTAAATACTCCTATATAGCCGTTCCTGCAGTATATTTTTACAAAAATATATCCAATTACTTCATTTATTACTGCATCTATACTGTTACAAGAACATCCTATTTTTTGCCCATTTAATACTAATGTTTCAATTTGCCCTGTTTCTTGTATTACATAATCATAATCTTTAATTTTAAAAGCCTCACAAATAGGTTTTATTGCTTTTAATACTTCAATTCTTTTCTCTTGTAGTCTTTTCATTCCTTCTTCTGTCATTGCTTGTCCTCCTCTCTAATAATTTTTAAAGAACTCTTTTAATCTTACTCTTAATCCATAACAAGCTTTTTCTAACAATTCATTTAATTCTTCTTCTGTAATTTTTATACAATCCCACTCTGTTTCATCAAAATCATAACAACTACAATGGCCTCCTTCTGCTAATACATATTCACCATATTTTGTATTTGGCATATTTTCTAAAAGTAATAATCTATCCATCTCATAATCTCTTTCGCTTGTTGTAGCAAACAAAACATTTGACATTTTTATATCATCTTTATTTTTTAAATTATATTTTTCCATAATTTACTCCTCCTCTACTTTTTCTACATAGCCTGCTGTTATTAAATCGTATATTTTATCGTGTATTTTTGAATTATCAACATTTATATCAAAATAAGTTAATATATCTCTAGTTTCTATATCTATTAATATAGAAATTTCACTATTAGAATTTGGTCTAGTAAAACCATAATAAAAATAATTATTTTCATTTTCTTCAAATCCAAACTTTTCTAATTCTTCTAGCTCTATCTTTTTTCCTGTTATCTTGTTGTATTCTCTTATTCTTAACATTTAATCACCTAACTTTCTTCCACAAAATGGGCAATAATTTATTGGTATTTCTGTAAATAACATTCCAAAAACTCCATTACCTCTGTTCTTAAATATTTGTAAAGTTCCTTTTGCTTCATTTAAAGACATAAGATAATACATATCTATTTCTTCATAAGCTTTTTTACATAAACATTTTTCTTCATTTTCTTCTTTCTTCACTTTTTCAAACTTTTTAAACCATTCTTGATACATATTATTTATCCTCCAACTCTTTTTTTAGTAAAACTCTATACGCATTATTTTCTTTTTTTAATTCATTTCTTTGTCTTTCTAATGCTTTAATATATATTTTATATATTTCACATTCTTGTTTTAACTTTTGATTTTCTTCTTTATAAGTATCTGCAAGGCTTTTAATTATCGCTATCATATTATTTATCCTCCAATAACTCTTGTAAAATTTGCTGTTGCTTAATTTTAAATATAGCTTCTATTTCATCACCATTTTTTATATCTTTATTTAATTCTTCCATTTTAATTTTTACTATTTTTTTCGGTATATAATTTTTATTTAATTCTTCGATAATTTTTTTCGCTTCTTCTTTTGTTATTATTAAATTTTGTGCTGTATTTATATTCTCATCTGCGAAATTTAAAATGTTATTTATATAACTTTTTTTCATTTATTTATCCTCCAATATTTCTTGTAAATTATCTATAAAGCAGCCTATTTCTTGCATTAATACAGTACATTCTTGCAGTTTTGCTTTTTCTTCTAAATTTAATTTTTCTTTCTCACTCAAAATATTCGATTTAATATAAATTTTATGGTACTCTTTATTAAACTTATCTTTTATTTTTTTTACTTTTTGTTTTGGTATGTAATTTTCTTCAAATTCTGGTGTGTCTACATATGCTATTCTTTTATCTTTTAAATCAT
>OHKU01000136.1_pt1 | contig 40434 bp, 44 predicted proteins | sample 1568911 | NCBI WGS metagenome assembly OHKU01 (sample SAMEA3879574, study PRJEB24766) | human gut metagenome | biome: human-associated habitat; feature: feces | place: USA | collected 1985/1987
CAGGTGCTTTAGATGCAGGTATTTTTATTTCTTCTTTAGTTTGTGGGTTTCTTCCTTTTCTAGCAGCTCTTTTTCTAACTTCGAAAGATCCAAATCCAACTAATTGAACTTTATCACCTTTTACTAAAGATTCTGTAATTACATCTACGAATGCATTTACTGATGCTTCAGCACTTTTTTTTGTTTCTCCTGTTTTTGCAGCGATTGCTGCGATTAAATCAGCTTTGTTCATTTAAATTACCTCCTAATAATTGTGTTTATGTAGTGCTTTGAAATGCCTACTAAATCTTATATTCGCCAATTTTTACTAAAATCCTTCTTTTTTTTTATTATTTTTTTGTTCAAACCTCTTTCTCTCTAAGAAAAGCTGGTTTTTTTTACCATTTATTTCACAACATACAATCTTCTATTATCTATATATACCAAGCTTTTCAAGCAATTTGTATATCTTTTGTCCATATGGAATCATGTAAAATTCTTCTTTTGATAAAATTTTTAATACTACCACTGATATTGCGTAAATTACCACAGCAAATATAATTGCTATTAGTGTTGCCAAAGCTTGTGATATTATTCCTAAAAGTACATTATATATGAATAACGAACAAATTGACATTATAATTGTTGCAATTATCGGTTTTATTAAAAAGTTTCCAACTTTTAAATTCAATTTTACATTTTTTCTTAATGTAGTAAATGCTATTGAAAAAGCTACCATATGACATACTACAGAACCAATAGCAGCTCCATTTGCCCCAAAAGATGGATTTGAAACTAAAAGTAAATTTATAACAAGTTTTGCTAGCATTCCACACCCTAATGAAATTGCAGGTACCATAACTTTACCAATTCCTTGCAAAGTTCCATTAATAGTTTGGTCTAATATAGTAAAAATTATAGTTAGTGAAGATATCTGTAATAATAATGCTCCTTCTGGTTGTGCAGGATATAGTAAATGCAATATTGGATCTGCAAAAACTATCATTCCTATTGTACAAGGAAGTCCTATAAGCATACTAGCCATTAAAGAAAATGAAACTCTTTTTGTTGTCGTTTCTTTATCTCCACTTGCAATTGCTCTAGAAATAGTCGGAACTAATGCTGTTGCAAAAGCAATATTGATTGACAAAGGCAATGAAGTTAATGTATCAACTTTTCCTCCTAATATTCCATATTGTGCTTTTGCATCTGATTCTGTCATAAATTTCTTAAGTCCACTTACAACAGTGAACGAATCTATATTTTTATTAAAAGATGACATTATTGAACTTAATGACATCGGTATTGAAACACTTAATATTTTTTTTACAATACTTTTAACATTTTGATATTTATAATTTACAGTTTCTTTTAATTCTTTAGCTCTTTCAGTTCTTGTTATTCTATAAAATCTTACCAAATACATAAAGCTCATAAATATTGACAATGTTGTTGCAACATTTGCTGCAGCTGCCATCCAAACAGTATTTCCATTAGTCATTTTATAAACAATTTCTACTATTATTATTACTAATACCGTCTTAAATACTTGTTCTAAGGTTTGTGACCTAGCAGTTACTCTCATTGCTTGTTTTCCATTACAATATCCTCTAAGTACTGCGGCTACAGTTACAAAAAATACTGCTGGTGATAATGTAATTAATGTATATTTTGCTTCTGGAATATTAAGCCAATATGTTGCAATAATATCTGCTCCAAAGAATAACAATAAAGTTCCTACTAATCCGATTATTGCAAATGTAGCTAATGCTACCTTAAATATTCTTATTGCACCTTTATGATCTCCCTTTGCAGTTCTTTCTGCTACCAACTTAGAAATTGCATTTGGAACTCCAATTGATGATAATGTAAGTAATAATGCATATATTTGATAAGATCCTGAATATATTGCATTTCCTTGATCTCCAAAACCATCTTTATTTGTAAGGTATAAGTTATATACCAAACCTAACAATTTAATAAGTACCTGAGAAAACATTAGCGAAAGTACTGCTTGCATAAAGCCTTCCTTTAGCACTTTATTTTTTTGTTTTTTCATATTTAAATCCTTTCTTTTTTCTATTGTATTAAACTAAATCATATTATATTAATAAATTCTTTCATATTCAAGTATTCAATATGACTTTTTTTATAAAATAGCGCAAATATCTTGTTTTTTTCCTCATTTTATAGGATAATATATATGTATATTTTTACAGATTTAAATGAAAGTGGTGGAATGTTTTGAAACTTTTTGATAAATTTTTAAAGAAATTAAAAACTAATAGAAATACTTTTTTAACATATATATTAACACTTATTTCTATATATATTTTGGTAGATAGAGTTGTAGAATTATTATTCCTATTTTTTAGTGGAATATCTTTATCTTATTGGGGACCAATTCAATATACGCTAGCAATAGCCTGCCCTATTTTTGCATTTTTATTTTCGGGTTCCTCATCGTTTACAAAATCAGATAAAACAAAGCTCTCATTTATGTATACATATATAGTGGTTTTATATACCATTGTAATATCAATGGTTGTACAATGGATGAATGAAGTTTTATGGATTCTATTAATGTCTGTACCTAATTATCTAGACATAATTACTACTTCTTCAGAATTAATAAAGCCAGCATTTACAGCTATCGCTTTATATTTACCATTAACCACATTCTTTATGGTATTTAAATTTATTTATACAAAACTTAATGATACTTTGGATATAAAAGACTCTATATTAGATTTTAATGGAATAGATTTATCTCCTGCTCCAAAGAATATTGGACCATATACTTGCGAAAATATTCTTTGTATGGATTCTGAACTTGGCAAACCTGCTGTAATCGCAGAAGATAAAAGATTTGAATCCACATTAATAGTTGGTCCTTCAGGTACAGGAAAAACAACTATGGTAATAGAACCAATGGTAGCAAGAGATATTGAAAAGAAACTATTTTTTGAAGAAAATGCTAAAGAAATGGGATTTACAGCACTAAAAACTGGAATTGCTACTCTTAATGCACCATATAATAATGACTTTTTAAACAAACACTTTAATTTAAATATGTTAAAGCCTGTTGAAAGTAAATTAAAAATTTATAAAACATATATGAAGAAAATGATTATAGATTCTTCATCTGATGATATTAAATATAAAAATTTAGGAATTACAGCTATTTCTCCAGACTTTTCTTCTATAGAAAATATGATGAAAATAGCAGATAACTTTAATATTCCTTATAATTTAATTGATCCAGATAATCCAGATTCTATAGGTATAAATCCATTTATATTCGAGGATCCATTAAAAACTGCAATAGCTATTTCTTCTGCTTTAAGAAGTATGTATCAAACAACACATACAGATGTAGAAGAAGCATTTCGTGATAATGTAGCAACACAAGCTATCGAAAACTTATCTATATTACTAAAAGTTATGTATCCAAAATTAAATGATGGAGATTTACCAAACTTATCAGATATGTTAGAAATGCTTACAGATTTCGATTTAGCAGAAGAAATGTGTAGAAAAATGGAATATGATGATGAATTATCTGTTCAATATAAAATGCTAATAGCTTATTTTAAAAAGAACTTCTATAGAAGTGGTTCTGGAAGAGCAGATACAGAAAAATTCGTATACTCTGCTGTTACACAGTTAGATAATTTATTAAGAATTGAAGGTGTTAGAGACATCCTTTGTAACCGTAACAATAACATTAATTTTGATGAAGCTCTTGAAAATGGCGAAGTTACATTTGTATGTACTCGTAGAGGTGACTTAGGTGCTGCTACACACAAAGCATTCGGTCTATTCTTTATATTATTAATGCAAAACTCTGTTTTAAGAAGACCTGGTAACGAGAAAAATAGAGTTCCACACTTCTTATATATAGATGAATTTCCAGATTTCATATGCAAAGATATAGATGTTATCTTTACTTTATATAGAAAATATCGTGTTGGTACATTAATCGCAGCTCAAAACTTAGAACAATTAGGAAGTAAAGTTTACTCAAGATACAGACAAACAATTCTTGCAAACTGTAGTAATAAGTTACTATTTGGTGGCGCTACTCCAGATGATAGAGAATGGTGGTCTAAAGAATTTGGTAATAAGAGAAAATGGAAATTCAAAAATGATTATCATACATCAAAAGGTACTTATGATGAAAAATATGGTCAAATAGAATATGGTTGGACAGAATACTTTAAACCAGATAAACTTGGTTCTTTAAAAGCAAAACAATGTGCTTATAAAATATTAAATCCTAAAGGTGGAATCCAAGTTGGAAAAGGTAAAGTTGATCATGTAGATTCAAAATATAAAGAAAAACAAAAAGTAAAATTCTTTAACTTTGAAAAATTCACAAGCGGTATTTCTGATGAATCAGATTCTAGATTAAGAAGAAAACCTAAATTTAATTATGGAAATGTAGATTTTACAGATACTAATAATTCAGCAGAAATAGATCCAATAAAAACAGATACATCAGATTCAAATTTCTTATTTGATAATGATGATGCAATAATCGTAGATTTAAAAAGAGGAAATTCTAACAAATAGAATTTCCCTTGCATATAAAAAGTCGCTATATTGTTATAGCGACTTTCTTTTTAATCTTCTAATAGTTTTAATTCAACATTTGCAACTTTATATTTATTTGTATTTTCATCTAATTTGAATTCGATTAAAGTATCTTCTAATGATTCCTTATTTTGTCTTAAATCTGTTGTAAAATATAGTTTTATTTTTGATATTTCTAATCCTTTTGTTACAATTAATTTAAATGTTTCTGCAGTATGTTTTTCATCTTCACAAACAAATATTAATTGTGGCATAATTGGAAATCCAGAATCTCCTGGTACAAAATTATCGTAAAAATCTTGATATAATCTCATTTTTTCTACTAATTTATTTTTCCAATCTTCTTCTCTTCTTACAACTTCGAATAAGAAAGAAATTGATTTATTATTTTTAGTTAATTTAACACTGCCACCTGATGCCTTAAAAGGTTTTGCTAATGTTTTAGCTGTAAGCTGTGGTTTTACAACATATGAATCAAAAGCTTTAACTTTTCTTAAATAAGCAAGTAATGTTTGGTTTCCTGCTAATCTTTTCTTAATTAATGCAACTGGTTTAACATTGTCTGTTGGTTGCCATTTACACTCTATATCTCTTGAATTTAACAAATATTTTCCCATTTTTTCTAGACAATATATTCTATATATTCCCTTTCCATCTTCTGAATGGAAATAATATCTTGTTAATATTTTTGTTTTTATTAATTGTTCTAATTTCTTATTTAATTTATCTTGAGATTTTATTTCTATTCCCTTTATTTGTAATAATTGATAAATTTGTCTTGATGTAATAAATTCAAATTCATTTACTATTTCTAGAATTTTAAAATGAATATCTGTAATATGTCCTAAATTAATTTTGTTTATGATTTGATTCATTGAAACATAACCATCTTTACCGTCAAATACTTTAATTTCACCTTCTCTTATTGCAAATGGTGATACTTCTGCTTTTATTTGACTATCCTCTACCATCTTAAATTCCTCCTTAACATATTATTAATTTTATTTTTTTCTTTTCCGGAATAATTTTTTTAATAAAAACATCCACCTGTTTTCCATATTCTATTCCTTCTTGATATTCAGCCATTCCTACTAAATTTGGTTTTAGCTCTATAAAAATACCATTTTTATGAGCTTCTGTATTTCTTATAATACCTTTTACTTTTGTTCCTTCTTTAAACAATTTTGCATTTTCTTCCCATGTTCCTAGCAATTCTTTATAAGTAAACATTATTCTGTTATTTTCTTTATCTATGCTTTTTACTTTAACATTTACTTCTTGTCCTATAGAAAATCTATCAAATGGGCTTTTTATTCTTGCTACAGACATATCTTCTATATGCAATAATCCTACTACTCCATTTTTCAGTTCTATAAAAGCTCCATATGGCTGAATACTTTTTATTTTACCTTGTACTATCATGTCCTCTTTTAAAGAATCGTCAAATGGAATATATTTTTTGTAGCTCATTCTTTTTTCTCCTTATCTTATGTATAATCTTTTATTATTATATAGTTTTATTTTAATATAATCAATATTTATTTTATTAATTCTTCTATTTCTTTATTTGTCAATAGTCTATATTGGCCTATTTTTAAATTCTTTACACTTATTTTTCCAATTGCAGCCCTATGCAAAGCAAGCACTGGTTTATTTATAGCTTTACACATTCTTCTAATTTGCCTGTTTTTACCTTCATGTATTATTATTTGAAATCTAGAAATATTTTTATTTTCATCTACTTTTAAAATCTTTGTTTTAGCTGGCTTTGTTAAATAATCACCTATGTCTACCCCATTTTCTAATTTTTGCATATCTTCTTTTGTTACCTTACCTCGTACTGTAACATTATATGTCTTCTCGACTTCATGACTTGGATGTGTAACTTTATTAACAAATTCCCCATCATTTGATAATATAAGTGCTCCAGAAGTATACATGTCTAAACGACCAACCGGAACTATTCTTGTCTTTATATCTTTTAATAAATCCATAACCGTATCACGCTTAAATTGATCTTTTACAGTTGTTACATATCCAATTGGTTTATTTAATAAAATATAGATTTTTTCATCTTGTCTTTTTAAAATTTTGCCATCTACTTCCACAAAATCTTGATATGGATCTATTTTAGTTCCTAATGTTGTTATAATCTTTTCATTTACCTTTACTCTTCCTTCTAATATTATTTCTTCGCATTTTCTTCTTGAAGCTATCCCATTATCTGCTAAAAATTTTTGAAGTCTAACTTCATTTTTTTCTTCCATATTTTTTCCCCTTTTTATGTATAATTTATTTTTTTATGCATATTATAATATTAAGTTATGTTTTTAATTTTCTTTTTATTCTGTTTTTAATGGAATAAAAAGATTTATATAGATCTTCCAGTACTGTTCTAGTACTGGATTTTTTACTTAAACATCAATTACTCTATTTTCTAATAATTTTAGAACATTATTAAAATACTCTGGTAATGGTGCTTCTATTTTCATTTTTTGGCCTGTTATTGGATGTACAAATTCTATACTTTCAGCATGTAGCATTTGCCCTTCTACATTAAATTCATTTTTTCCATTTGAATATACACCATCACCAACAATAGGATATCCAATTGTTGACAAGTGAACTCTAATTTGATGTGTTCTTCCTGTTTCTATATTTACTTTTAACAAAGTATAGCCTTGGTATCTTTTTAAAACTTTAAAATGTGTTATAGCATTTTTTCCGTTCTTATCTATATCCATTTTCTTTCTATCTTTTTTACTTCTTCCTATTGGCATATCTATCGTTGCTTCATTATCTTTTACTATTCCTTTAACCAAAGCTATATATGTCTTTTTTACCTTGTGATTTTTTATTTGCTCTGATATATTTAGATGTGCTTTATCACATTTAGCTACAATTAATACTCCAGAAGTGTCCTTATCTAGTCTATGTACAATTCCAGGTCTTTTTTCTCCTCCTATACCTGATAGTGAATCTTTACATCTATATAATAAAGCATTTACTAATGTTCCTGTATAATTTCCATTTGCAGGATGAACGACCATTCCTTTTGCTTTATTTACAACAATTATATATTCATCTTCATATAAAACATCTATGTCAATGTCCTCTGGTATAAGCTCTGTTTCTTTTACCTCTGGAATTTCTACAGATACTATATCATTTAATTTAACTTTATATGACGCTTTTACTTTTTTATCATTTACAAGTATTTTTCCTTCTTCTAACAACTTTTGTGTTGCAACTCTTGTAATATTTTCATTCAAAATAGGTATTATTTTGTCAATTCTGCAATTAACATTTTCTTCTCCTATTTTATATTTATTCACCTTTATCATCCTTTTCTTTTTTTATCTTTCCCATTCTTACATTATTAGCATACATTGCAAAGAACAATGCTAATAAAATCCATCCTAAAACTATAAATATATCTGCCAAATTAAAATTTGGAAAATTTATTAATTCTGAAACATCTATAAAATCTACTACAAACCCTTTAAATATTCTATCTATAAGATTACTAAATCCACCAGCAAGAACCATGGAAATAGCAAATCCGGTTTTTTTATCTATTTGGTTTGCTTGCATACTTATGAATTTTATTATTATTCCTAAAACTATAATATTAACTACAATAAATGAAAATGTACTATTTTGCCCTATTCCAAAAGCTCCTCCTCTATTTTGAACTGTATGGAATTTTAACACTCCTGGAATTAAAGCTATATCTTTATTTAGAAAAATAAATTTTGTTATTTGGTCTATTAGTAACAATATAAGAACAATTATAAAAATATTTTTTAATACTTTTCTTTTAGCTAATTTCTCCTGTTCTTCCCTTTCTCTAACTTTTTGAGTTAAAGTTTTTGATTCTTGATTTTCTTCCATATATCCTCCTTAAACTACATCTCTTTCGTATATTACAAATCTATCATCTGAATATAATTCCTTATATTCGTAGTTTCTTGATAAAAACATATTTAATTTTGCATTTTTAAAACATATTACATGAGTTATATCATATTCATCAAATTTATTTTCATAATATGTTCCAATATTTGATATATTTAGAAAATCATCAAATACTGTACAACCAGGATTAAATTCTGGAGTATATAAATCTGCTCTTGAGTCTACAAATACAGGTATTCCTCTATAAAGCATATAACTACCATAGTTGTATTCATTATAAATTCTCATATTGCTAATATCTAAATTTTCTAAAATATAATCACATGCTTGTACCGGATATGATGATTCATCCACATACTCATCATCTAATTTTGGTTTATACATGTTTGTACTTACTATTACAAATATGCATAATGTAATACAAAATCCATATAAACCAGTCATTTCTTTAAATAATTTTTTTACATCATCCATGCATTTATATTTCTTTAGGAATGCTAAAATTAATTTACAATATATTGGCAATCCAATTAATATTAGCATAGATATTTGTCTTCTTGACATTAACGCTAAAATTACAAGTCCACCAAACATAAATAAATCTCTTAATTTTATTTTTATGTCAGTTAACATTAATAGCGCAATTACTACTATTAATAGCCCTAAAATATCTTTTTGATTTATTAGTGTTAATGGTAAATGTTCATTTATATTTTCTGTTGTATCACCTTGCATTGTATCTATTAGATATGTGTATGGAGTAGTTCCTAAAGGTGTACATAGACCTAATAATGCAGCAATTAACATTACTAAAATTAAATATTTTACATTCTTATTTCTTTCAATTTTTATTTTATATGGATGTTTTCTGTTATTTTCTCTTCTTTGTTTTATATTCTCTCTTTGTGTTTTTAATTGTTCTATCTTTTCATCTAACATCTTAACCTTTTCAGGTTTTTTGAAAAATATTTTCTTTTTAATAAAACATACTAGTGTTTTTATTTTTAATATTAAATCTAAATCTACAACTACACAAATTAAATATTCCGCAATATATGGTAAGAATAATACAAAGAAAAATGGCCATACCGCTACATGTAGATTAGCCATTAACAGCGATATTAGTAGCAGTCCTATAGCATATCCTATTTTTCTGTTTCGTACGAATCTTTCTATAAAGAATAATTCTAGTACAAACAAAATAAAAGTAACTAGCTGTGCTCTTGCTGCTATGTATGATTTTATTAAATATATTGCTCCAATCGTTAATACAAATGGTACAATATGATTCTTAGAAATCTTTACATTTGTAAGGTATAATATTATTCCTAATATACAAGTAAACACAATTGTTGAAATATATATACCTGTCCATCCGCCCATATTATATATAAAGTACATCATAACATCATATAACCAATGTGGATATTCATAATTTAAATTTTCATGCCAAGAAAAATGGTCTTTTCCATCTATACCATTTTCTACTATTGATTCTCCAACTTTTACTGTATAATATGTGTCATTTTGCATTGTAACAGGTGAAATTGCTACACAAAATAAAATTATACATATAATAGCTAATATGTTAAATACTAATGTTTTTCTTTGTATTCCTTTTTTGTTTTTATTCTTCATTTTGCTATTTTCTCCTTATTTTAAGATATTGCCATTATAACAAAAAAAGACTAAAAATCATAGTCTTTTTAGTCTTTATTTTATTGATTTATTTCATCTACAATAAAATCTATATAACCTCTTTATTTTCTTCTTCTTCATTTACTATTTCTAAACTGCTTATTGATACTTCATATGCTGTTCTTGTTTGAGTTGTTCCATCTTCAAATTTCTTTTCGTAATTTCTTGATTGAACTCTTCCTGTTATTTTTACTTTAGTTCCTACCTCTATGTTTTGGCAGAATCTTGCATTTCTTCCCCATGCAATTGCTGGTATATAATCTGATTTGTTATATGCTCTATTTACAGCTAATAAAATATCAGATATTTCTCTTCCAAATGGTGTTTGACGATAAATTGGCTTTTTACAAATATATCCAATTAATGTAACCTCATTTGAAACCTTTTCAGTAGAATTTTCTTCATCTTCTTCTGATAAATATTTAATGTCTTTTGCAAAAACAGTTAAAATCAATCTGTTTTTTTCATTTTCATAACTATTGTAAGATCTAAATTGTCCTTCAATTGCTACTTTATCTCCTATTTCTAATTCCTTTTCTAATATTAGTCTTTCTGAAATTGTAATTGGAATAATATCTGAGTTACCACTTAAACGTGCAACTTCTAAGTCAAATATGTAAAAACTTTCTCCATAAATTTCGTGACTAAATTTTTTATCGCTAGTAACCTTTCCAACCAATACTAAATGGTTATTCTCTAAATAATTCGTATTCAATTTTTTTCCTCCTATACTAATTATATTTTATCTATCGTTTCCCTTTTATGTCTCATCCTGTCTTAAACATCCCGATATACCTATTATACTACTTTTTTTTGGGTTTGTCTACATAAAAAGTTATTTTTTGGATATTTATGTTTATTTCTATGGTTTTATACTATTTTCGCTTATGCTATTAACTACAATATTTGAAGTTGGAACCACATCTTTATATTCATATGTAGATGCCACAAAGTATAATACTACTATGGTAAATACCGTAACTACATATGCTATTATTTTTTCTTTATTTATTACATAAAACATAATAAATCCTCCTAGTGTTTTTATAATTTATATGTAAAAAAGCTATATTTTATACTTATAAACTAGGTACATTATTCAACATTTTTCGTTCCTTTACATAATATATATTATAAATCATTATAGAAAGGATGAATAATTATGGATTATGATAAAAACATTTGCCCTATTGTTGATGTAGAAGGTGTTATAGAAAATGGCAAGCAATTTGATATCGAAATTAATTTACCAGAAGATAACAGAAACGTAATTTTTGGTGTTGTAAAAGACTGTTACAAAGATCCTGTTCAAAATGCTGTTGTAAAATTAATAGAAGTTGTTTGTGAAAAAGGTCGTGAAGAAAAACGTCCTGTATCTCATACGTTTACTGACTGCGATGGAGAATTCGTATTTGGACCTTTATGCCATAACAAAATGTATGAAATTCAACTATGGGTAGATAATGTAAAACATGTAAAAATATGCGCAAAATGTGATCATCGTGATGAAGATTGCTTAAAAGGTATAGATATGGACTCATGCAAAGATTTAAGACCAATTTGCTGTGATAAATGCCATGACAAATGTGATAAAGATGAATGGAACAAGTGCGATAACAAATGCGATAAAGATAAATGTGACAATAAATGTGATGATAAATGCCATAAAGACAAATATTAAACTTTAATAAAAAGTTAATGGGAATGTTTTTATAACATTCCCATTTTTTTAGCAAATTGCTTTCCTTTTTTTATCATTTTCTTTTTAGATCCATCATTTTCACTCATCATATAAATTACACCTGCTGAAATTAATGATCCAACAAGCAGCCCTTTCATAAACTTCATAAATATCCCTCTTTTCGATTATATTTTACTTACTAATATTATTTCTAGTTTTTTGGCTAATATACACTTTTATATAAGAATATATTTCATGTATAGTAATTATTAGCAAAAAAATACCAAAATATCTTTTTAAATTTTGTGAGTCCAATTTATTCGAAATAATTGAACCAATAACTGCACCAAATATACCAGAAATTCCAATTATCATTCCAGTTTTCATATCTAATAGTTTTTGCTTTTTATTTATATAAATTGCTATAATCGCTGTAGGAATAAAAAAAATCAAGTTAGTTGCTTGCGCAATATGTTGTTCTATATTTAAAAATATTGTAAAAATTAAAATGAGTATAGTTCCTCCACCCATACCCAAGCCACTTACAATACCCGAAATTATACCTGTAAAAACTTCTATCATATTTCACCTTAAAAAAATAATAATCTGATAGCTGAATATGCTAAAAATATTATAAACATTAGCTTTAATACCTTTGGAGATATCTTTTTTAATAATTTAGCCCCTATCGCTCCACCAATAAGGCCTCCTATTGCACATTTTAATCCTAACCACCAATCGATATTATCAAATCTGAAATAAAATATACTACTTACAATAACCATTGGCAATATTGATAAAATAGATGTAGCTCTAGCTTGTTCCTCTGACATCTTAATTATATATACATATGCTGGAACTAATATTAAACCTCCACCAGATGCAAATAATCCACTTATAATACCTGCTATAAATCCAATTACTATTTTTACTATCATATTATTATTTTTCCAAATGAAAAAAATAATATTCTATTTTAATATTTTTTCTTCTGCAAATTTTGTTAATTCCATATCACATTTTAACATTTGTGTTATAATTTGCTCTTTTAATTCTTTATCTTTTATTTGTTCTGTTAAATCCATAAACTTCGTTAATTCCCTTAGGTACTGCTTATTTTCAAATTTCCAATTATGTTTTTCCTCTATTGTATTTTTCATTATCATCAATCCTTTGATTAATTATAATCTATTAGTTAAAATAAGTAAAGAATTATAGCGACATGATTAAATTTTTATATTAACATGTCGCTCATATAATTATTCTATATTTTCATCTTTTATATAATATTTGGTTCCTAACATTTTATCTGGTAAATACTGTTGCTCTACATAGTGACCTGGAAAATCATGTGGATATAAATATCCTTCATGATATCCCAATGCTTCCATTCCCTCTACTGGAGCATTTCTAATATGCATTGGTATCTCTCCAGTATCTTTATTAGCAACATCGTCCAACGCTCTATTTATTGCTAAATATGATGCATTAGACTTCTTAGAAGTTGCTACATATACTGCAGCTTCTGCCAAAATTATTCTTGCCTCTGGCATACCTATCATATGTACAGCTTGCATTGCAGATGTTGCAACAACTAGTGCATTTGGATTTGCCATACCAACATCTTCAGAAGCACATATGACTATTCTTCTTGCAAGAAATACTGGATCTTCCCCACCATTTAATGCTCTTGCTAAATAAAATATGGCTGCATCTGGATCTGAACCTCTCATTGACTTTATAAATGCACTTATATTGTCATAGTGACTATCTCCTTTTTTATCAAAAATAGCTTTTCTTTCTTGAACACATTCTTTTGCAACTTCATTCGTTATATGTATATATCCATCTGATGATATTTCTGTAGTTAAAACAGCTACTTCTAGTCCATTTAATGCTGTTCTAACATCACCATTTGCAGTATCTGCTATTTTTTCTATTGTCTCATCAGATATCTTAATATCGTAGCTTTTTAAACCATCTTCTCTTTCTAAAGACATTTTTAATACTTTTATTATGTCTTGTTTAGTTAATGGGTTTAATTTGAATACCATAGATCTAGAAATTAAAGCTTTATTTACTTCGAAATATGGATTCTCTGTTGTAGCTCCTATTAATATAACTGTTCCATCTTCTACATATGGTAATAAAGCATCTTGTTGTAACTTATTAAACCTATGAATCTCATCTATAAATAATATACTTTTTCCTTGTGGATTTAGCATCATGTTTTTTGTTTCTTCTACAACTCTTTTTATATCTGAAACACCTGCTGTAACTGCATTTATTTTATAGAATTTATACTTAGTTGTTTCACTTATTACTCTTGCAAGAGAAGTTTTACCACATCCAGGTGGACCAAATAAGATTATACTTGATAACCTATCTGCTTTTATTGTTCTGTATAATATTTTATCTTTACCTAGAATATGTTCTTGTCCAACATATTCGTCCAATGTTTTTGGTCTCATTCTATATGCTAGTGGTTTGCTTAAGTCCATCTATCTCACCTTACATTCCTAAAAAGCTTAATGCCTTTCTAATTATATCTTCAACAGTTAATGTGTTAATATCTATTTTAGCTAATACACCTTCTATTTCTTGTCTTGTATATCCTAATACTTTTAATGCTTGAATAGCTTCTTCTAAGTTATTATTCCCTACAACATTTGATGTAATCTCTGTATCATTTGCTTGAATAGCCTCATCTGTTTTTAATTTATCCTTTAGTTCTAATATTATTCTTTGTGCTGATTTTGTTCCTATTCCCGGTACTTTTGTTAACGTTTTTACATCATTAGAAATTACTGCCAATGCAAATTTAGATGGTGTAATTGCAGATAACATTGTTATTGCAGATTTTGCACCAACTCCACTTACTCCTATTAATAATTCAAACATTCTTAATTCTTCATTTGTTATAAAACCATAAAGACTTAATTCATCTTCTTTTACATTCATATAAGTAAATATCTTTACTGTTTTACCTGTTTCTTCTAATCTTTGTATAGCTGATTGTGACATAAATATTTTAAATCCTATACCATTTACATCTACAACTATATAGTTTAATGCTTTTACTTCTAAAGTTCCTTTTATATATGAAAACATATCTTTCTCCTTTGCAAACAAATTTTCTCCTTCGGTATTATATCACACATTTTCTTTTTTGCAATATTATTCATCTTTTTTGTATTCCAATATATCTCCTGGCTCGCAATTTAATACTTCGCATAATTTATTTAGTGTTGAAAATCTTATTGCTTTTCCCTTATTTGTTTTTAGTATAGATAAATTAGCTGGTGTAATTCCTATTTTTTCTGCAAGTTCATTTGATGGCATTTTTCTTTTTGCCATAACTACGTCTAAATTTACTATTATAGACATCTTATCACCGTCCTTTAAATTGTTAAATCATTCTCTTCTTTATGTCTTATTGCTTCTTTATAAATTTCTAAAAGCATAATAATTCCTATTCCTAGTACAACAAATATTAAACCAATAAATGCTATAAACATACTAGAAAGCTGTGCATATGTTCTTATATATAAATCTTCTAACAAATCATCTCCAATTAAAAATTTGAATAGTATAGAAATTGCTATAAACAATATTCCTGCAATTATAAATGAAGCCCATATAATTTTTAATCTTTTAATATTTTTTCTATTGAAAGCATCATCATCTTCAAAAGTTTTAAATATTTTTATAAAATTATAAACCACTATTACTGCTGGTATCGCAGTTACCATGAATAAATACAATATTATGTTTTTAGGTTCTTCTATAATATTAGCCTTTGTAATAATCGAAAAGGCAATTAAGGCAATCTCTAAAATTATTACTATTGCTAAAATCACTTTTAGCCCAACTTTTACTCCTGCTGATAAACTATTTTTTCCTAATATCTTCATACTTATTCCTCCTCATTTTACTTATTATATTTAGAGAATTTTTGTTTGTCAATATTTTATTACTGTTACTCGTGAATTCATTTTCATAAAAAAATCTCGCAATTAAATATACTTACGAGATTTTTTATATTTTTTCTAACAAAATAAGTTAAATTTCAAAACATATTTGGGAACTGCCTTACAATTCCATTTACAAAATATTCAGACATTTTTAAAATTTCTCTTTGTACTTTATCATAATCATTAATATCCTCTGCAAAGTTACCTTTTAATCTATTGTTTACTTCACTTGTAGTTAGTTTTAAATGTTCATATAACATATTTCTAACTTCATTTTTCTTATAAAATGGATTTATACTACTAAACGCCTCTGCCATTTCGTCAGCATTTATATACCATTTGTCACTTAGTTTTTTTGCTTCTTCCTGGTTATTATTTTTTAATGCAACAATTAAATCTTTTCCAATTGCTAAGTGTTCTGTTAATAAATTCTGAATCCTATTTGCTACATTATTTCCATAATATTTTCTAAATACATTTGCTATATCTTTCGGATTTTGTAGCAAACGAGTTTGGGTTGCTGGTAAATCTTTTAAATCACTGGCTATACTTATTAAAAGCATTCGTGTCCACATAATATGTTGTTCCCACACTAAATTCATTTGTTTTAGTAACTCCACTTGTTTTGGACTTATACATTCTCTATTATCTTGATTCCATCCAGGATATATTAGAATTCGTTGCCCTACTCTTAAATTATAGATATCCAATGCCATATTATTTTCCATTATTTTTTGTACAGTCGTTCCGTATTGTGTTGCTAAATTATACAAAGTATCACCCGGCTTTACGATGTGTATAATAGGTTTCATATCATTCATAAATCAATCTCCTCCTAATATAAAATATTAGAAATTTTTAAATTTGTTTACAATTTTTTTATTTATAACCTTTATTCTAAATTTACATATTATATATTAGGTGATTTTATGGTTGATTATTTATATTTAAAAGATTCGCTTCATACATTTAGACAAAATTATAATTTTCTAAAAATTTTTTCTATCGGAAAAAGCGTTTTAAATAATGAAATATATTGTATAAAATTTGGTATAGGAAAAAAAGAAGTGCTGTATACTGCTGGAATCCATGCTAATGAATGGATAACATCACTTCTTCTAATTAAATTTACTCATAATCTATGTAATGCTTTTGTTTCTAATTCACAAATCTATGGGTATGATGCAAAACATTTATATGAAAATTGTTCTTTATACATAGTTCCTATGATTAATCCTGATGGGATAAACCTAGTTAATAATTTCTACTCTCCGACTTCTGAAGTATATATATCTGCAAATAATATTGCTAAAACTTATCCTGATATTCTTTTTCCTTCTGGTTGGAAAGCTAATATTAATGGTGTAGATTTAAATTCGCAATTTCCAGCTAATTGGGAACTAGGAAAAAAAATCAAATCTAACCTTGGATTTAATAAACCCTCTCCAAGGGATTTTGCAGGAGAAACTCCTCTTTCAGAGCCAGAGTCACAAGCCATGTATAATTTTGCTTTATTAAAAAACTTTTCTTTATGTTTGTGTTTTCACTCCCAAGGAGAAGTAATCTATTGGAAATATACCGATTTTTTACCACCAAACTCTTTAGAACTTGCAAAAGAATTTGCTCATGTAAGTGGATATGAATTAGAAGACACTCCTTACAATTCCTCTTTTGGTGGTTTTAGAGATTGGTTTATAAAAAATTTTAACAAGCCTGGCTTTACAATAGAGGTTCGGAAAAGGTGAAAATCCTTTACCCTTAGAGCAATTTAGTAAAATTTATCATGATAACTTAGGAATTCTAATAAAGGGGTTAGGGATTTAGGGATGTTCCTTAAATCCCGATTTATTGTGTCAAAAAAATAACCATTGAGTTTATTTTTGAATTGATAAAATAAAAGTAGACTTTCGTGCTGACTTTTTATTAACAAGTTCAATTTATATCTCTATGGTTATTTTTGATTAAATTTTAATTTTCCTTATTTATAAAAATTTTATACGAAATACGATATGAAATAAAATACATTAGTATAAGTAAACAAACTACTATTAATATTCCAAATCGTTGAAAAAATGAATTAATAGCTTCTTCATTTATATTTATTCCTAAATTAGGTACTAAATATGCAATACCTAATGCTAATAGTATGATTATGAAAAATAGTATAAACATCTGTATTCTTCCTTTTTCTGCACCCCATTTATAGATACTTGGAATTTGTATTGCAAGTATTAAAGAAATTCCAAATATTCCTCCCATTGTTGTGAATATTAAGGAATTATAGTCTATATGAATAATATTCTCTGGTCTTACATTATTTAAAATGTTAGTAAATATTGGAGTTATTATGAAACCTATTATCCCACCTATTAATGCCATAGAAATTACTAAAATATATTTTTCTAAGACAATTTCTTTTTTATTAACAGGTAAAGATAAAACATACTCGTCTGATTTTGCAAGTTCGTCATAACTAAATGTTGATAAGGCTATCATTCCAAGCATAGTTGTCATAACTATTAGGATATATCTCCACATTTCTTCACCAGCACTTCCTATTGCAAATACACATACAAGCATTACTAATAGCGAAATCTTATAGCTACTTAAATTTAACATATCCTTTTTTATTAAGCCACAAATTTCTTTCACTTATTTTTCCCCCTTTATATAAAATAGCATTATATCTTCAATTGATGCCTTATCTATAGTAGAAATTCCATATTTATTCTTTATCATTTTTTTATTATTTACTAGTACTTCATATTGATATTTTTCTTTTCTATAATAATCATAATCTTCTTTAGAGATTTTGCTAAAGTCCTTTTCGTCACATTTAACAATACCATAATTTTCTAATATTTCTGATGTAGGTAAATTAAGCGTTATTTCACCATTTTTTATAAACATTATATAATCAGAAATATGTTCCAAATCTGTTGTTATATGTGTAGAAATAAGAATTGATCTTGTTTCATCCTCTGCTATAAACTGTCTAAATATATCTAAAATTTCATTTCTTACAATAGGATCTAATCCACTAGTTGGTTCGTCTAATATTAATATTTGAGGTTTATGTGATATTGCTGTAGCGATTTTTAATTTCATTTTCATTCCACTTGAAAAATCCTTAATCATTTTATTCTCTGGAAGCTTAAATATTTTTATATAGTTTTCAAAAAGCTTTTTATCCCAAGTATTATAAAAATTTTTCATTATTGAATTTATTTTTTTAGGAGTTAAATATTCTGATAAAAAACTGTCATCAAGAACTACTCCAAGTTTACTTTTTATCTCCTTTTCATTTTGTTTAATATCTTTTCCAAAAACTTGTATCTCACCTTCTGACTTTATAATATTTAGGATTGACTTTATTGTTGTTGTTTTTCCTGCTCCATTTTCTCCTATTAATCCAACAATACTACCTTCTGGAATCTCAAAACTAATATTTTTTAATTCAAAGCCTTCATATTTCTTATTTAAATTTTTAACTTTTATAGCTGCTTCCATTTATAAATCCTCCTCAAACATAATCTTTATTAAATTAATTACCTCTTCTTCGGTAATTCCATAAATTTTTGACAACTTAACAACTATACTTATATTTTTTTCTATCTCTTTTAATTTTTCTTCTCTTAATAGTTCCAAATTTTTAGGCAACACGTAACTGCCTTTACCTTGAACAGTTTTTATAAATCCCTCTGCTTCTAATTCGTCATAAGCTTTTTTTACAGTTAAAAAGCTTATTTTTAAATCATTTGCCAGTGCTCTTACAGACGGTAAAATTTCTTCTTCTTTTAATTCATTTGTATATATCGCTTGTTTAATTGCTTTTTTTATTTGTTCATAAATGGGTTCGCTACTACTATTACTAATAATATTCATTTTCTCCTCCTTTTCGAACTGTTATATTTAATATATAACAGTATATAACAGTTGTCAATATGTTTTTTAATTTTTGCAATGCTAATGATATTAATAGCAATAAAAAAGCCTACCTTATCAAAAATAAAGTAAGCTTTTTATTTTATAATCGGGATTTAAAGAACGTCCCCAAATCCCGACTTGGAAAAAAGGAACGTCTCCACCCCTCTACTGGAAAAAGAGGAACGTTCCCAAACACCTGCTATTCTTTTGAGAATAATATTTTTTCTGATTTATATTGTTTAATAATATATGTTAGTACAATTGATATATATATAATTGTTGAGATTACCATTAAAGCTATATTTAACCAATCTATATTTCCTGCACTTGTATCTGTAAAAACTACTACATAATTTATAAATGGTATTATAGAAAGTAGTGGTGTTCCTGTTACACCTATCATAAATGCAATCATTCCTGGGAATAATGATATAAATGTTAATGGTGTTAATGCACTTTGTGCTTCTTTAAATGTCTTAGAACTACTTGCAATAGCAATACATAATCCACTTATAAAGAATGAATATGCAATTATAATTATTACTGATAACAATATACTTATTGGACTAAACATTATATTTAATCCTTCATATATTGAAAATGCATTTTGTGCAATCGCAACAGAAATGATTGCTAAAATTAAACTTATAATTCCTGTAAGAATTGAGGCAATTGTTACTGCTAAAAATTTTCCGACAATTACATCTTTACTTTTTATTGGAAATGTAAGTAATGTTTCTAATGTACCTCTTTCTCTTTCACCTGCTGTTGTGTCTGTTGCAGGATATGTTGCAGATACTGTTATTGCCATTATTATAAATACAAATGCATAATTTCTTATATAACTTACAAACATATTCTCTTCTTCTGTTATATTTTCTTCTACAGTTATAATATTAAGTACATCATTGGGATTTATATTATTTTCTTGTAAATATCCGCTTTGTAAATATTCTTTATATACATTAAAATATGATTCCATTAAAGTTTTTGCATATGTAGTTGTCTCTGAATCATTACCATTTATTATATATTTATTACCATCTTTAGTTATGTACAAATCTATCTCATCATTTTCATATTTTGTTTTTAATTCATCATTATTACCTTCGATAACTTCAATATCTAATTTTTTAGCAATATTTTTTTCTTCTTCGCTAAGTTCATATGCAAAACCTATTTTATTATATTCTTCTATATCTTTATTTGCTTGTACTTCAAATAAAGCCGACATTCCTAATACTATTAAAGGTACAAATATAGGTATTACTAACATCATAGATAATGACTTTTTATCTCTAAACATTTCTCTTAGTTCTTTTTTTAGGATATTCCATAAATTATTCTTCATCAGAACCACCTCCAATCATTGTAAAAAACGCATCTCTTAAATTAGTGGTTCCTGTATCTTGTTTAATTTGTTTTGGTGTTCCCTGTTTTATTACAATACCTTTATTTATCATTATTACTCTATCACAAATATTTTCTGCTTCTTCCATATAATGAGTTGAATATAAAATAGTTTTTCCTTTAGCTTTTTCCTGTTTCATAAAGTCTAATATAATTTGACTAGATATTATATCAAGTCCTGTTGTAGCTTCATCTAATATATAATATTTTGGATTATGTACTAAACATCTTGCGATATTTACTTTTTGTGTTTGACCTGTTGATAAATGACCTATCTTATTGTACAAAAAGTTTTCCATCTTTAAAATTTTTGTAATTTCTTCTATTCTTTTTTCTGCCTCTTCTTTTTGAACTCCATATATATCACTACACATTTTTAATAATTCATATGGTGATAATGTATCATATAATTTTGTGTTTCCTGATAAATATGCTATACTTTGTTTTATTTCTATTTCATTGTTTTTATAATTTAAATTATCAAATTTAATACTACCTTCTGTTGGTTCTAAAATTCCTGCAATCATTCGAAGTAATGTTGTTTTTCCGGCACCATTTGGACCTAAAATTCCGATAATCTCACCATCATTAGCTTCAAATGTTATTCCATTATCCGCATAAAATTCTTTTTTGATTTTCTTATTTTCATATCTTATAAATTTCTTTTTTAAATTCTCAACTTTAATCATACGCTTCCCCTTTTACTTAAATATTTAAATCATAGATTTTCCCTTCTTTAGCATATTTTATTAATAGATTAGCTTCAAATTCTACTAAATTTCTACCACTGTTATATTCTTTTTCTGATAAAAACCAATTTTCTTTATCTGTAAACCCATCTTTTGCTGGAACTAGAATATAATCAATGTTTGCTTTATAATATTTTTTCATTATTGCCATACATCTTTTTAAGTGAAATTCTGACGAAATTAATATAACTTCTTGTATATCTTCTGATAAATTATTCAATATCTTAGCTACATTTATTCCATTTTCAATTGTTGAATTTGAAGAATTATCTAATATTAAATCTTGTGAACTTACTCCATTTTTTACTAAGCTTTCTTTCATTAACTCTGCTTCAGGAACATCTTCATTATTTTTGTTACTTATCCCTCCTTTTCCCCCTGTTAATATAAGTTTTTCTACTCTGCCTTCTTTATATAATTTAATTGCTTGCTCTATTCTATATTTTTGTAATGTATAACTTCCAAATACTATTCCATATTTAGCTGATTTTCCACTATCATTTATATTAGAAAATACAATTTTTTCTATTTGCTTATCTGTTAAGTTTTCATTATTTATTTCAGATAAATTCATATATTACTCCTTGTTTCTATATTCTATATATCTTTGTATCGAATCTTTATCCATTAAATTTTTAGGTAAATTATTAATGTCAAAAAATTTTAAATCTTTTGATTCTTTTTGTATTACAAATTTACCATCATTTTTATCTGTAATTTCTTCATAATCACAATTTAATTTACCTGTATATTTTGAAACTACATATAATACTGTATTATTATATACTTCATCGCCATTTGGATATTTATTTTTTCTACTTTCACCAGATATTACATCAATTAGTGTCAAATCCTCTTTTTTTACTTGTAATCCTGTTTCTTCATATAGTTCTCTAATTGCTACTTCTTCAAAAGTTTCTCCTAATTCCTGAAGACCTCCTGGCAAACACCAAATTTCTCTATCCACTTTTTCTTCTAGCAAAATTTCTTTTTCTTTATTTTCAACAATTATTGCACTGCCATTTTGAAATAATGGCATATGTCTTAACTCTGGCTTTAATGCATTTCTTAATTTTAGAATATAACTTAGTTCCATTTTATTCTCCTTCTAGTACTGCTTTAATTTCTTCTCTTTCTCTACATTCTATTGGTATAAATATTGATGCTTTTTTATTTTGTGTTATTGCTGCAATTATAACATCATTATCTCTTAATAATCTTTCACTTGCATATTTTACTATTATCCCCTTATTCTTTACTGCTTCTAGTACTACCTCTTTATCATCTCTAAGTTCTTTACTTGCATAATACAATACTTGACCATCTATTTTACAGCCTTCTAAAATCACTTCTTTGTCTGCTTTTAATTCTTCTGATGCGTAACATACAACCCAACCAACTTCCTTTACTGCTGTAAGTACAACATCTTTATCATCTTTTAATCTATCACTCGCAAATTCTAAAACCTCACCATTTCTTTTAATGGCATCTAACATTACTTCTTTATCATCTCTAAGTTCGTCACTTGCAAATTCAATTAAAGTCGGTGTTTCTTCTATTGCTTTTAAAACAAACTCTCTATCATTAGAATTTTCTATTACTTCATCTTTGCTAATCATTTTGTAACCTCTTTTCTATTACTTTAAAAATTCTATTAGCTATAAAATTATATAATACTCCTACAAATATTGATGTTATTCCTAAAATAACTATTGGCACAATATTGCTTGCATCCAATCTTATAGAGAATAAATCTCTAAGCAAACTTATACCTAATGTAAATATTGTAACAACTCCTACAAACAAAATGGTTCTACTTAAATTAAATGGTCTAGATATTTTAAATAATAATATAAATCCAGTTATTGCTGTTACTACAACACATACACTTGAATAATTCAATTCATCTAAATTATATATACTACTAATTATTCCTATAATAATAATATTTGTAACTACTGTCAATGCTGTAGGTAATGCTCTTTTAATAACATTTATTATAAATTTTCCTTTTATTCTTTCTTTATTAGGCTCTAATGCTAAAATTACTGAAGGTATTCCTGTTACAACTAGATTTATTAAAGTTAATTGAATTGGGATAAATGGATATGGCATATTTATAAATACAAATAATACTGCAAGTATAGTTGCATATATTGTTTTTACTAAAAATAACGTAGCAGATCTTTGTATATTATTTATTGTCCTTCTTCCTTCATCTACAATATTAGGCATAGATTTAAAATCTGAATCCATTAATACTAATTGTGATACATTTCTTGCTGCATCACTTCCATTTGCAACAGATATACTGCAATCCGCATTTTTTAATGCTAATACATCATTTACTCCATCACCAGTCATTGCAACTGTGTGTTTCTCTTCCTTTAGTGCAAGTATTATTTCTTTCTTTTGTTCTGGGGTAACTCTTCCAAATATAGTATATTTAGTAGCTGCTTCTCTTAGTTCTTCTATTGTTTTAAAAGTCCTTGCATCTATATAATTCTCATAATCTTTTACTCCTGCTTTTTTTGCTATATTTGAAACTGTTATTGGATTATCTCCAGATATTAATTTTATAGCTACACCTTGTTTATCAAAATATTCTAATATCTCTTTAGAATTTTTACGGATAACATCTGATATTAATATATAACCAACAATTTCTATATTAGATGGTAATTTATCTTCTATTTTTTCTCTACTTCTACCTATAGCCACAACTCTATATTCTGAAATATATTTTTCTATATCTTTAGGTGTATTACCTATTACCTCTGGTGCCCCTAATACATATGTTATATCTTCAAAACTAACACCAGACCATTTATTAGCAGATTTAAATGGCATTCTTGCTATAACTTTTAATTCTTTATTAGATGTAAATTTTTCTCTTACTGCTTCTATTGTAGAATTTTTATCTTCTGAATACTCTCCTAAACTTCCAAGGATTTCTTTTAATTCATTTTCTGTGCAATCATTATATGGAATTATCTTGTCAACAGTCATTCTTCCTTCTGTAATAGTTCCTGTTTTATCAAGACATAATACATCTACTCTTGCTAATGTTTCTATACAATATAGTTCTTGAACTAAGACTTTCTTTTTAGCAAGTCGTGTTACACTTACTGCTAATACTGTACTGGTTAATAATACCAAGCCCTCTGGTATCATACCTATTAAAGCTGCAACTGTACTTACAATTGCTTGTTTAAAATCATTTCCTTGTAAATCTAACTGATTAAAGAATAATAATATTCCAACTGGAATTATTACAAAAGAAATTATTTTTATTATTTTATTTAAAGAATTCATTATTTCAGAATTTACTTTTCTTTTTTGCTTTGCTTCATGAGATATCTGAGCTACATAGTTTTCCTTTCCAATATGTTCTACTTTTGCAAAACATTTTCCACTAACTAAATAACTTCCGGATAATAATTTATCTCCTTTTTTCTTTTCTATATTATCTGGTTCTCCTGTTAAAAGTGACTCATTTACTTCTATTTCTCCACTTAGAATAATACTATCTGTTGGTATCTGATTTCCAGCATTTAATTCTATAACATCATCTAATACAAGTTCAAAATTACTTATTTCTTCTGTTTTTCCTTCTCTGATTACTTTTGTTTTGGTTTGGGATAAAAACGAAAGTTTATCGATTGTTCTTTTTGAATGTATTTCTTGAATTGTACTTATTAATGTATTTAAAATTACAATTATTATAAATAGTAAATTTTTATATGCTCCTACAAAAAATATTAATAATGCTAAAACAAAATTCATTATATTAAATAATGTAAAAAAATTTGAAATAATAATTGATCTTATACTTTTCGTTTTTACTGTTGTATCAATATTAAATAGTTTTTCTTCTCTTCTTTTATTTACTTGTTCATATTTTAAACCTGTCTTATAATCTGGATTATATCTTTGCACTTTTTTCACTCTTTTCAATTTTTTTACAAATTATATCATGTCATTATATCTATATCAATTTAGATTTTCTTAATTTTATATATATTTTTTAAAAGGACTACAACCATATCTGCAAAAATGCACATTGTGCATGCAGATAGTTCTTCTGGTATAGCTTTCTTTTGTTCGAAATTTAACTATCTAAGTGCACAAGGAATTGCCACTTTCCAATTTAATGTGCTGAGTTTAAGCTCTAACTCACCAGAGTTACTGGAAATAACAATTATTCCACCTAGTGATAAAGAGCAAAAAAGCAGGTACGATGCAACAATGGAACTAATTAGTTCTATCTCACCATTTAATTCGTAATACAACCTTCCAGAAAAAGCCTCCTCACACATACCAAGTGTGAAGAGGCTTTTTGTTATATTGAAAGCGTTATTAATCCTACTAAAATTAAGCCAATTAATATCCATTGTTTTTTCTTTAATTTTTCTTTTAAGAAAATTCTTGACAATATAACTGTTACAATACTATATGCTGCAATATATGGTGAAGCTATAGCTGCATCTCCAAATGCAAAAGCATAGATATATGTATATTGTCCTGCTGTCTCTACTAATGTTCCAAGTAATTTTAATTTATTATCTTTAATTTTTATAAATTTATAATCTCTTTCTTTATATTTCACTATTATTGCACAAATAATTCCGATAACCCCATATATTAATGAATATGCTATAATTACTTGCTCTGCTGATAAGTCTGCTTCTAGAGTATAGTCATCCATAAATGATCCTATACCATCTAATAACCAATATCCTAAAGCAAATGCTATACCTTTTAAATATAATAAATATGCTCTTTTTGCATTTCTTTCATCTGCTTCTTTATCTCCTGATTCTAGCCTTAATACTTCATCTTTATTTATTGATAATAAAATCATAGCTATTATAATTACTACAATTGCTATTATTTGTGGAATTCCAACTTCTTGTTTTAATAATACTATACAAAGTATTGTAGTTATTGCACATGATGAATTCTGCAATGGTGATAAAATTGAAACTTTTACTAAAGTCATTGCCTTATATGTACAAAACATTGATACAATATATATTAATGCTATTGGTAAATAAGTTTTTATTATTTCTAAATTCATCTGTGTTCTTGTTATAAGCATAAAAATCAATGCACATATTCCTAACATTATTCCATTGTATGAAATTAATTTTAATACACTATGTTTTTCTATTGTAGAAACTTTTTTAAATATAGTTTCCGATGTTCCCCATAATAATACTGTTATTGTTGCAAATAGTAGCCACATAATTTTTCCCCCTTAATATTTAGTTATTCATTTTCTATTCTTAATAACATAATTATGGGCTATTTATTTTTACTAATTCCCTCACTTATCCATCTCCTTTTAATACGCTAAGATTATATTATCAAAATGGCTAAGTGTCAAATTTACACTAATTACATCAAAAGAGGTTCTTATAGTATAAGTACCTCTTTTGTAATTTTAGAATGCCTAACTAGAATGTCTAATCTTATCTTCAAATATCTTAAACGCTTCTCCTCTCTTTAGTATTTGAACATTTAATCCATTTCTTTTCTGAGCCTCTTCCTGAAGTTCTTTTTTGCTTTCGCTCTCTCCATGTCCTAAAAAAACTGCATTAATATCTAGAAATCCTTCTATTAGCTCTTTAAATTCATCAATATAATAATGAGCTGAGAATTCATCCGTATGATATGCTGTTGCCTCTTTTTTATATTCCTTACCACAATATTTAATAATTGTACCTCTAGGTGCCATTAACCTTTCTGCTAAAGAACCTTTATACATATGATTTACAAAGAATATTCCCCAATTACTTTTGCTTATTACATTAGGAAAATAATACGTAAATGCTCCATAGTTAGCTACAACAATAATTTTTTGACGTTTATCATATAGAGCTGTTTTTCTCGCATTACTATTATTTACCAAATTAAAATTAAACGGAAGTACATTTAAATTTAATTTACTTAAATCAAAAGCACTCTTTACCTCCAAATAAATAGGAATATCTGAAGATATTTTTCCTGCTTCTTGCATAGTCTTAATTGCATAAAGTATATCTTCATATCTTTCGCTTCCAGTAGAAGAACATAATATTGATTTTCCCTCATATAGGCTTTTTTCTAAATCCTTTTTAAAATGAGCTACAGGTTTTTTCTTAGTTCCATTGGTTGCTTCTGTAACTATAGTAATTTTTTCTTTATATTTTTCAGCACGTGGGAAATATGATTTTCCACAAATCCCTTTTTTCTTATAATCACCTGTAATTAATATTCTAATTTTATGCCCCTCATATTTAAATACTACCTTATACATAACAGCACCTTTTGTATGTGCATTATTATATGCAACAATTTCAACATTATCATCAATATTAATAGTTTCTTCTAAGTTTATAGAAATACACCCATTAATTAATGATATTGCGTCTTTTTCCTCATGTTTTGGTTCTTCATTGTTTCTCATAGTAAAAAAATAATTTTTTATTGCTTCGCTTTTTATTACTTGTACTGTATATTCAGATGCAAAAACTTTTCCTTTATAGCCTTGATTATAAAATCCTGCTAACCGTCCCATATGGTCTACATGTTCATGTGTTATAAATACTGCATGAATATTAGCTGGTTTACATGGAAAATCTTTGTTATATTTCTTATTTTCGCTATCTAAAAAAGTTCCGCAATCAAATACTAACTCTGGTTCTTTTTTTCCATTTGGAAAATTCGGTTTTAAATAAATTAAAGATCCAGTTACTGTAGAGCTGGCTGATTCTAACCGCACCCAAAAATTTTTTAATGTATTCTTTTTTCCCATATTTTTACCTCCATAATTATGTGTATTGTAAGCTACATTAAATTTTATTCAACTTGTATTTTTCTATATATTATCACATTTTGTAATATTTTATAAGAGTTATAAAATATTGAATAACACCGAATTATATATTTTTTTCAAAAAGGAGTTGGAAAATTATGGGTAGTAAATACTTATCAGAAGTAATCGATGAACACAAGGAAGAAACAATAGGTAAAACTGATTTTAGAGACTATTGGGATTATATACGCTATACATAAACTAAACTTTATGATGGTACTAAAGCGAATGAAAATAATTTTATATCAATAACAGCTGGAGTTTGTGCTGGTAAAATACATGGATACAGAAATGCCATATAAAAGACTTACATGAATTTGAAAAGATTTTATCCATCACTTCAAGAAAATTAATTAAAGAGACCATATAAAAGATATAAATTTCTCTAATGAATATATTGAAAGTAAAAACTATGGTTTAAATTATGTCATCACTCATCATTAATTAAAATGATTTTTTTTAGTCCTGAGTCATTAAAAAAATAAAATGAATTAGCTGAAAAAAATGAATTAAGTTTTAATAGCGTTATTAATCAAATTATTGAATATGGATTAGAAAACTTAGAGGATTAATTTGACTTTTATTAGTTTCTATCTATGTATTGTATACTCCTAGTCTTTGTCTTCGTTTGTTTCTTCAGCTTTTGATTTTTCTGCTAAAAGCATATCTATCAATTGCCAAATCAAATCGTATGAAGTCATAATTTACTATCCCCCTTTCTACCTTTAAGCGAAAGGTTGGTAATATTTCACAATAATTTTATTCAAATTACAAATCAATAAATTTCCTAATTTTCTGTATATTTTAATCTTTATCTCGCTTTACTACCTTATTACAGTTAGTTTCACATTTTGACTATTATCTAATTTAATTTCTAAAATTTTTTCTTTTTCTATATATTATCTTATTTTTTTGTTGATAAGTTTTTACTTGTACAATAATCCATAAATTCATCTACATCATAATCGATTTCCTCCGCCATCAAAAAAACCTTCCTTCTTCACAAATTCATGTTATAAATATTCAAAACATGAACCAATGAATAAGAAAAGTTTATTGGTTTTTGACTATTTCATTTATTGGTTTAGTATCAGATTTTTCACTAAATCTATATGTATTTTCCTATACTTTATAGGTTTAGTGGTTATTTTTTCCAGTATTGTATCTCTTGCACTTCTATGGTTTGCTAAAATGTTAAGCTGATTTTAATTCAAGTCTTAACTTATCTGCAATCATTGCAATGAATTCTGAATTTGTTGGTTTGCCTTTTGTAGCAGATACAGTATATCCAAATATATTTTCTACTTCATCTGCTTTTCCTCTACTCCATGCAACTTCTATTGCATGACGAATTGCGCGTTCTACTCTACTTGGTGTTGTATGGAATTTCTTAGCTATGTCGGGATATAATTGTTTTGTTATTTGATTTATTACTTCTATATCATTTACTACCATCATAATTGCTTCTCTTAAATATTGATATCCTTTTATATGTGCTGGTACTCCTACTTCATGTATTAAATTTGTTACCAAAGCCTCTAAATTTCTTTCATCTTTCTTATTTTCTGGAGATATATCTATGTATTGTGGTTTGCTTTCTCTTGCAATAAAATTATTATTTGGAGCAGGTTGATAATATCTTAAATCTCTTATTCTTTTTATTAAAAGTTCTATATCAAATGGTTTTACAACATAATATTGTGCGCCCAATGATATTGCTTTTTGAGTAATTTTATCTTGCCCTACTGCAGATAACATTATACTTATTGGCTTTTTAGTCATTGTAGTTTCATTAAGCTTTTCTAAAACTCCAATTCCATCTAAATGTGGCATTATTACATCTAGTAATAAAATATCTGGATGTGTTCCCTTGATAATTTCAAAAGCTTCATTTCCATCCTTTGCAATACCTACAACTTCAATATCTTCCATTTTCTCTAAATATGCTGATAAAGTCCTAGTAAAATCAATATTATCATCAGCAATTAATATAGTAATTTTCTCTTTCAATTTTCTTCCCCCTACTGTTAAAATTTGTAAAATTTTTACAATTCAAATTATATTATCTTTTTCCATTTTTTGCAAGTGCTTTTTGGAAATTTTTTCAAGTTGTATTGGAAGATTTTGTATTTTGCTAGAAAAAATCACTATTTCGTATTATATAAATTTTTCTTGTATAATTTCATAATTTAAATAATCAAAATTTAAGTTTTCTTTATTCATAAATACTTCTTTTTCTTCTTTTTTAAACTCTAATTTCACACTAACATTTTCCAAATATTTTATATCTATTATTTTTATCTCTTTTTTCTTACAAAAATATCTTAACTTTTCTAAATCTTTATATTCTACTTCTAATGTTGCAACATATCCTTCTTGTTTTAATATTATATTACTTTTCCCTATTACATCTTGTGTACTTTGTGAATATGCTCTTACTAATCCACCTGTTCCAAGCAATATACCTCCAAAGTACCTTGTAACTACAACCAATACATTACATAAATTTTCTTTTTTTAAAACATTAAGCATTGGTGCTCCTGCTGTGCCTGACGGTTCACCATCATCACTACTTCTGTCTATTATGTTCCCGTCTTCTATTACTCTATATGCGTAGCAATTATGTCTAGCATCATAATATTTCTTTCTTATTTGCTCTAGTTTTTCTTCTGCTTCTTGTGTTGTGCTAACATAAAATATGTTAGCTATAAATTTTGACTTTTTCTCTACTAGTTCGCTTATTTCTTGTTTTTCAATAGTATTATATTCTTTCATTTATTCACCCTTTAATTACTATTTAATCCTGCTGTATAACCTGTTGAATATGCTATCTGCAAATTAAATCCACCAGTATAAGCATCTACATCTATAATTTCTCCGGCAAAATATAATCCTTTTATAAGCTTTGACTCCATTGTTTTAGGATTTATTTCTTTTACATTAATTCCTCCTCGCGTAATTATTGCTTCTTCTATTGGTCTAAATCCACTAATTGTAATCTCAAAACATTTTATTACACGAATTAAATTTTCTCTTTCTTGTTTAGTAATTTCATTAATTCTTTTTTCATTTTTAATTTTCGCTTTTTTAATAACTGGCTCTATCATTTTTTTAGGTAATAATTCATTTAAACTATTTATAATTTGTTTATTTTTAAACTTTTCAAAATCTCTAAGTAAACGTAGATTCAATTTTTCTTCATTTAGGGCTGGTTTTAAATCTATTTGTAATTTTATTTTTCCTTTTTGTAATAGTTCTTCTACATTTTTATATCTTAATATATGTGCAGAACTACTTAATATTGTCGGACCAGATACTCCGAAATGTGTAAATAGCAATTCTCCAAAATCCTCATATATCTTTTTATTCTTCTCTTCATCTACAATTTTCATAGAAATATTTCTTAAAGATAACCCTTGCATTGCTTGACATAATTGTAAATCTTCATTTTTAGAAATTAAAGGGACCAATGAACCACTTATTTTAGTTATAGTATGTCCAAGTTTTTTAGCAATCTTATATCCATCACCTGTAGAACCAGTAAGTGGATAGCTTTTTCCTCCTGTTGCTAATATTACTTTCTCTGTTAATATTTCTTCTACTATACCACTTCTTTTATTTAAATAAATAACTTTATTTACTACATTATCCTTTATTTTAATTTCTTTTACTTCTGTTTCTGTATATATTTTTACTTTATTCTTTTTCATTTCGTTTTCAAATGCTTGTAAGACATCTAATGACCTATCAGAAAGAGGAAAAATCCTATTTCCTCTTTCTTCTTTTACATTAACATTGTTTTCTTTTAACAATGTTATAATATCTTGATTAGTAAAATTCTTAAAAGCACTATATAAAAATTTACCATTCTCCGGAATATTCTCTATAAACTTATCCATTGGCAAACTACTTGTAATATTACATCTACCTTTTCCTGTAATTAATAGTTTTCTTCCACAACTTTTCATTTTTTCTAATACAATTACATCATTACCTTGTTTTGCCGAGGTTATCGCAGCCATCATTCCAGCTGGTCCCCCACCTATTATTACTACTTTCATATTCTTCATCTTTCCTATTTATTTTTTAACAAATTATCTACAGCTTTTAAAACACCTAGTTTTCCATATTGATATGTTAGTCCACCTTGTTGAAATGCTATATATGGAGGTCTTATTGGTCCATCACAAGATAATTCTATTGAAGACCCTTGAGTAAACGCACCCGCAGCCATAATTATTTTATCTGTATATCCTGGCATATCCCATGGTTCTGCTACAGAGTTTGAATCTACTGGTGATCCCATTTGTATTCCTTGACAATATTTTATAAGATCATCTGGATTTCCAAATTCTATATTTTGTACAATGTCTGCTCTTTCTTCATTATACATAGGTTCTGTTTTATATCCAAGCTCTTCCATTATCTTACTAGTTAATACAGCTGTTTTTAAACTACTTGCTACAACACTTGGAGCAAAAAATAATCCTTCTAAAAATTGTTTATTAACACCTAATGTTGGGCCAACCTCTTTTCCTTCTCCTGGAGCTGTTAATCTTTCTGCAACTAAGTTAATTAGATTTTCTTTACCTACTACATATGCACCATTTGGAGCTATTCCTGCTCCTAAATTTTTAATCAAAGATCCAACTGCAATATCTGCACCTACTTCTATTGGCTCTTTTTCTGTAACAAATTCACAATAACAATTATCTACCATAATTATTACATTTGTATCAACTTCTCTTATTTTCTTTATTACTCTTTCTAATTTTTCTATGCTAATTGTTTTTCTTGTTGAATATCCCTTTGATCTTTGAATTTCTATAAGTTTTATCTTACTATTCTTTAAAGTTTCTTGTATTTTTTCATAATCAAAATCATTATTTACCAATTCGATTTGCTCATAGTTTACTCCAAATGATTTTAAAGAACTATTATTTTCCTTTATTCCAATTACTTCATGTAATGTATCATATGGTTCACCCGTAATACTAAGTAATGTATCTCCTGGTCTTAATAAACCAAATAATGTTACAGTTAATGCATGAGTACCAGAAATAAATTGATTCCTTACTAAGCTGTCTTCTGCTTTAAATATTTGTGCATATATTTTCTCTATCGTTTCTCTTCCTATATCACTATATCCATATCCTGTTGTTGTTCCGAAATGGATTTCTGATAAGTTGTTATCTTGAAATGCTTTTAATACTTTTAAACTATTAATTTCACATACTCTTTCTATTTTACTAAATTCTTCTTTTAATTCGCTTTCTGCCTTAATTGCTAATTCTTCTACTTTATTTGATATTCCTAATTCTTGATACATTTTATTCCTTCTTTCTAAATTTGATAATAGGGCGCCTTTACGCCCTATTATCTTTTGTGATTTTTATTTAACTATTGCGCTTTTTTATTCATTTACATCGTCTGTAAAATATTCTTCTTCATATCCAGAAATAACTTTATAATATTTTCCTATAAAATAAGGTTCTCCATTTTGTTCTGGTATAGTGTAAGTAGGTTCTAAAATTATATTACCATCTTTATCTATAACGCCCCACTTACCGTCCTTTTTTATTCCAGCAAATCCTAATTCATTTGATTCTGTAACCTTATCATATTGATAAGCTATTTTTACATTGTTATTTTTATCTACAAATCCCCATTTTCCATCTTTTTCTGATGCAAAAAGTGTATTTTCTGGGAATATTTCAAAATCTGTTTTTAATGATCCATCTAAACTTACATAAGCAGTTTGTGTACTAGAATATACTTTTACATAATTATCTTTTATATCTAATTTTCCATTTTCCATTGATATTATCTTAGTCATCTGCTTATTATATAACTCTAAAACATTTCCTTCCATTGTTTGAATAATATCACTATTATCTAATTTTTGAATAACTTCGTAATTTGTTGGAAGAATTTCTTCTCCTCTATCATTTACTATTCCTGATTTACCAGAATCTCCACCAACGATAAAATAGTTATCATATAAATATTGTATATAATTATATTTATTTTCTATTAATGTATTTCCGTCTTTTGAGATAACACCATATTTATCATTTGTATCCATTGTTATACTGTAATTTTCATTTGAAGTTTTTAATACATTGGCATATCTAAGATTTTCTTGTTTTGTACCTGCCAAGTCATAAGTTTCTGAATTTCCATTTTTTGTTGCTAGTATATAATTTCCTGGAATTTGTATTTGGTCATATTCTACATTTAAAATTTGTTTACCATTTAAATCTGTTACTCCGAATTTATTATCTTTCTGTAATATTAATAATCCACTATCTTCATTATAATTGATTGCTTGATAATTATTATCTAGTAACACTTTATCATTTTTATATAGCTGTATATTTCCGTCTTTTTCTGCAACTAAATAAGTATTAGCATCATCTTTTACATTATTCATTCTATATATTCTATCAAAATCTGTTTCTAAATATTGCTGTCTATCACTATTTAAGTAACCATATTGCATTTTTCCATTTTCATCATTTTTTCCTACTATATAACCATCTAATGCATATTCTTTTTCTGTACTGTAATAATTATCTCCTGTTATATAATCATATTCAAAATCTACTAATTTACCGCCATTTATATTTATAACGCCATATTTACCGTCTTTTTTTACAATTAATTCGCCTTCCCTGTATGGCATATTTCTTATTTCTTCATAAATTGGCTTTGTTATATCTTTTCCATTAAAATCTATAATTCCATATTTACCATCTTTCTGGTATTGCAATACTGTTTTTTCATATGGAATACTACTTACGATTTCCTTTATATCTATAGTGTTTACATTCTCGTAATTAGTTAATATTTCTTCGTTTTTTTCATTTAATACCTTAGTTTTATATTCACCTGATGCAGCGTTATAATCATATATACAGATAAATATAGCTTCTTTTGGATTTGGAATCTTTATTGTGTTATATTCTGGCTCGATAATAACATTTCCGTCTTTATCTATAACTCCTGATTTGCCATCACTAATTATTTTATAATAATTTATATCTGCAGATGAGATTTCTTCTACAGTATAATTCTCTTTTGCTTTATTTATAGCTATTATAATTCCTGTAATTATAGCTACGATTATAATTACAGCTACTACACTTAAACTTATTCTCTTTAGTTTTCTATTATCTTTTCTTTCTTGAAATTTCATTACAAATATTCCTCCTATTTGAATATTCCCATTTTTCGTTAGTTATAGTCACGTTCTACATAATTATATATTTTTGGCAAATATCTGTCAATGAAATTTATATATCTATTTATTTTTTACATTCCAGTTTTTGGTAATCGTTTCACTTCATTTTTTATTTTTAAAACATTTTCCGAAATCTGTATTTCTGGCTTTTCTTCCTTTGAGTTTTTTATTGTAACAGTTAATTCTTCATTAAATTCTGGTCTTATCTGTATGTAATTATCATATAAAATATAGCCAACTGGTGCTTGTATCTCTTTTATATAATATGTTCCTGGAAGTATATATTCTAGCACAACTTCTCCATTTTTGTCTGTTATAAGCTCTGAAATAATCACATTTTTATCTTTATCTAATAGCTGAAAAACAGCATTTGCTAAATTTTTTTCTCCATTTTCATCTTTTTTTATTATTTTGAGTTTAGTTTCATTTTTACTATAATATATTTCTTTTTCACCTGTTCCATTTTCATATGATATACCTGTTATTGCATAATCTTGATTGTTTGAATTAGCTGCTTTACCTATAAATATTGGTTTTGTTTCTACATTTGCCAAAGCTTTTAATTTTATACCTCCTCCATCGCTTAATTCACTTATCGGAAGAGAGATTCTAAATTTTTCATTAGATTTAAACTCTTGTCTTGGTATATTATTTATATCTGTTATTATTGTACCTTCAGGTCCATTTTCTTTAATTATTGTATATGAATTCATTGGTCCTTCAGAATTAACATAAAAATCTTTACTTATGCAACCAGGCATTTCTTTATTTTCTTCCCAGTTAGAACTTTCCTCTAGTATACTTAAGTTTGCTGAAATCTGTGTATTATTTCCATCATTAACTTTTAACAATATATTGTTTAGAGCATTCCATGTTCTTTGGCCAGCCTCTCCTATAGGTGAAAAATCATTTATTGTATAATTATATAGTACTGAATATACTGCCATTTTTGTAGCCATAAATGCTTCTCCTATGGTATTACATCCCATCTCTTCTGGAGTTTTATATGGATACCCATTAGTTATAGCTTTCCAAATATATACATTTTTTATAATTCCATCTAATGTTACATCATATGTTATATTATCATCAACACCTGCTTTATTTTTATCCAAACAATATGCTGGATATTCTTTACCATTATCGTTATATACAACAATATATGTTTTTACTACAACATCTCCTTTTTTTAATAATCTACCACAATCTCCTTTTGAATATAAATTCTTCTTATCAATATTTGCAAATGTAGTTAATGTAATAGCATTTAATGTACATACTATTATCGTAAAAATTATTATAAATTTTGTAATTATTCTTTTCATTTTTATTCTCCTTTTTATTTATAATTTTACAGCCTGTATATATCTACGATATTCAGGTTCATCTTCTAAACATGTAATTAATGTTAATTTATCTTGACTACTAGATTCTAATTTACTCCAATCTGTATCTTTTATAATTCCAAGCTCGTTTACACTGTATTTAGATATCTCACCATTATATGTATAAATAATTAAGTCCCCCTTTTGTAGTAATTTTAAATCTTGAAAATAATTAACCTTATAGCCTCTATTATGAGCTGCTAAACCAATATTGCCTTTATTTTTAGGAGTTTCTTCAAAATGACCCACATACTCATTCATGATATTTGCACTTGTTCCTTCTGCTATAGGTGCAACAAGATTAATCTTTGGAATTTCTATCTGCCAAATTTTTTGAGTGTCTATATTATTTTGATATCGTTCTGATATAGCTACAGTATTATTAGGAGTTTTTAATTCTATTTCTATGTTATCTGGAATAATTTTTTCTAAAGAATTTTCAAAAAATTTATTTCGATTCTTAAAAAATATTTGATCAAAAAAAATAAAAATTAATATTGAAATTATAAAAGAAATTAAAAGTATATTTTTATGACTAAAATTACATATGGCTACCACCACCTATTTTGAAAAAATAAAATGATAAAATTGCAATTTCCATTATATTACAGTATTATTGCTTTTTTGTAAAGCTTTTTCGTAAGACATTATTCGACACATATTCACAATCGCTTCGCAAATACTACAGATTAAGCTAATTTAAACTTCTTGCATTTAATTAAAATAAAAATAGGGATTTAAGGAACGTCCCCGAATCCCGAATCCCTATTTACCAATATCTAAGTCAAAGTAGAATTCTACACCTGTATCTTTATTTTGTACTCCAAAGTCATTATTATAATTATTCATTATTGCCTTTACTAAGGCTAATCCTATACCAGTTCCACCATTATCTCTATTTCTTGAAGAATCAACCTTATAAAAACGTCTCCATATTCTTTGTAAATTTTCTTCCTCAATATTGTCACCAGTATTAAATACATAAACTCTAACTTTATTGGTCTTTTTTCTCATTTCTATCTTTATTTTAATGTATTTTTCATTAAAAACTTCTTTTGCATGTTTTATAGCATTTGTAAAGTAATTTGTTACAACTTGTTCAATATAGAATTCATCTGCAAATACTATAACCTCTTCTGGCATATCCATTCTAACTTCTATATTATTTTCTTCAAGCATTACCTTTGATTTTCTAATAACTTCTTGTATTAATTCTGTAATATTAAAGTTCGCATTTTGGAATTCTCTTTTTCCATATTCTAGCTTCATAAGTTCTAATAATTGCTTTACTAATTTATCCATTTTATTAGCTTCATCTAATATTACATTCGCATAAAATTGTCTATTTTCCTCGTCTGAATTTACGTTTTCTACTAATCCTTCTGCATACCCTTGTATTAAAGCTATCGGCGTTTTTAGTTCATGTGAGACATCTGATATAAATTGAGTTCTCATTTCTTCTATTTTAGATTTCTCCTCAATATCTTTTTCTAGCTCAATATTAGAATTTCGTAGTTGTTGTATTGTTGCTTCTAGCTTGTCTGACATGATATTAATACTTCTTCCTAATGCATTTATTTCATCATCAACATCTTTTGGATGAAATTTTTTACTAAAATCAAGTCTTGCCATTTTCTCGGCAATTTCGTTTAATTCTTGAATAGGTTCTGTAAACCTTTTAGAAATAAAAGTTATTAAGATAGCTGCAATTATTAACGTTATACCACCAATTAAATATAAGAATGTGTTAGAAATTTTAACACTTTCTTGAATTGAAGATATTGGCATTCTTATATACAAATTATAGTTATTATCTAAAGAACCTGACAATAATATATATGTAATATTATCTGAAGGGTCTTTAACTTTCTTTATATTAACATTTTTATTAGCATAAATTATATTTCTGTTATTATCACTTCTTAATGCATTCATTTCATTTATAGTTTGAATAAAATTTTCATTTGATGTATATAAATTAATACCATCTTGTGTTTCTAATATAATGTCATAATTACTTTTTGCTGCATAATTTGATAATATATTAGTTATTACTTTTTCTGACTGATTTGTATTATATGCTTTATTTACTTCATCGAAAATATCTACAAGTGCTCCTTGTTTTGTGTACAAATAAAAAGATTCTAATACTATATTATTTAACACAATTAAAAACAATATTATTACTACAACTGATATAGCAAGTGTTATAAATAATTTAAAACGTATGGAATTGTATTTTTTGTTTATTTTTTTCACTGTTTTACCTCGAATTTATATCCAACTCCACGCATAGTTTCGATATATTTTCCTTTTTTGCCCAACTTATGTCTAATTTTCTTGATATGACTATCTATTGTTCTTGAATCACCATAATAATCATAATTCCATACATTGTTTAATATTTTGTCTCTTGATAAAGCAATATTTTCGTTATCTACTAAATATTTTAATAATTCATATTCTCTTAAGCTTAATTCTATTTGTTTACCGTCAACTTTAACAGTTCTTCCCTCTGGATCTATAGTAATTCCACCATAATCTTTAACTTTGTCTGTGTCTTTTCTAGTTCTTTTTAAAATTGCTTCTACCCTTGCTACCAATATTTTTGGACTAAATGGCTTAGAAATATATTCATCAACACCTAGTTCAAAACCAAATAATTCGTCTTGTTCCTCTCCTCTTGCTGTAAGCATTATTATTGGCACCTGTGAAATTTGTCTTATCTGCCTTAACACAGACCAACCATCTAGTTTTGGCATCATTACATCTAATAGTATTAAATTAATCTTATTTTGATTTTCCTCAAATACTTGTAAAGCTTCTTCACCATCAGCAGCTTCCAAAATACTATATCCTTTCTGAGCCAAAAAATCTTTAATTAATTTTCTCATTCTTGATTCGTCATCTACTACTAAAATATTTTCACTAACCATAAATTCCCGCTCCTTCTACGTAATTATTATATATTATAATTACTTTTTTTGTCCAGTTTGTGAAAAGATTTAAAATATT
>OHKU01000142.1_pt1 | contig 39994 bp, 50 predicted proteins | sample 1568911 | NCBI WGS metagenome assembly OHKU01 (sample SAMEA3879574, study PRJEB24766) | human gut metagenome | biome: human-associated habitat; feature: feces | place: USA | collected 1985/1987
CGGATAAAGGAAGTTGCTTTGTGAATTTAGGATATTACTTTTAGTCAAAAAGAATATAATAGCACTTCAAGGAAGACCAATTTTAATTTTATGCTATAATAACAATAGTTCGTTAAACATTTCATTCACATTTATGCTGCCTTCACTGCCACCGTTGCCTTCGCCGCCACCTACGACGCCATTATTCTACCCGCCAGCTACAATTCTGGAGTCTTGACGGTAGATTTCGAGAATATAGACCCGAAATGATCTTGGAATAGAATCCGGTAGATAAGCTGCGGTCACGGTGGAATAATACGTCCGTGCCGTCTTTTTCTTATTAATGATGTACGGGCGCATACGCACTCGGAGGCGCGAAATTCCTTACTTTTTCTTTAAGCTGTGTTACACACATAAACAGAAAAACTTCATGTTTTAGATGGAAGTAGTAGAATATACAGTTATAACCGTTAACTTTACTTTCAAATCTGATTTTAAATAAATTATTAACTTAAGAAAAGAATTTAGCTAGGAAAAGTACATTCAGATAAGTGCATCGCCTGATTCAGATAGGTGCGCAAGCCAACGCAGCTATAAGCGTTACCCGATGCAGATAAGTGCGCAAGCTAACGCAGCTATAAGCATCTGGTTTGTGTACATTTCCATCTGTCAAGACTTTGGAGTGTGTATTATCCTGTTGATGCAGCATCTCCTAAAGAACAGTTCCATAAGATTTCGCTACTTATTAATAGTCTGTTTGAATGTCTCCAATTTTAAGTTTTCCGCATAACTTTTATCTGTAAACTACTTCTCTTCATTTATTTTCTGCCGTCTTTATTCTTATATTTGTTAAAATATTGTCTTACTCTTTCTTTTTAAAAACATCGCTCTTTCCTTGTTTTCGCATTGCCTTTTCTTTATTTTTGCTTTCCAAACCCCTAATTTGTAGTTAACCTATGACAAAACTCTTATTCCTGGGAACTCTCCTGTTCTCTACAGTATGCCTGAATGCTCAAGATACGGAATCTTATCAGGAGGTTCCCAATCCAGTAGCCGTCAATCCGGTTTTATGGTCTGAAGTGAAAGTCCCGCAAGTCAGTTGGGGAAGTACGGACATACGGTATAAGAAGGAAGAACCTGCCGCTATTTCCGGAATAAAGAAAAATATTAATCTCACAGCTTGGAAAGGTGAAAAAGTATCTGCCCAACTGGTAGTGTGGACTCCTGAAACATTAAACAATCTGACTTTCACTGTCAGTGATCTGACTTCCGGCTCCGAAACCATTAGTAAAGACGATATTCGCACTAGTTTTGTACGCTATGTTATGACCGATGAACTGAACAAGGATGGATTGGGGGCATGTGGCTATCGCAACAGTGCCGACTTTGACTCTACTCTGGTGGCGGATGTACTCGATCATCTTACCCCTTCCCTGGTGATTCCTGCCAACTCTGCCCAAGGAGGTTGGATCAGTGTTCGAGTGCCGCAGTATGCTAAAGCCGGAAAATATACGGGAACGGTTACCGTGCGAAACGGAGATACTGCTTTGTCTGAATTGAAACTGACTGTTAATGTAAAGAACCGTATCCTTCCTGTTCCTTCCGAATGGGCTTTCCATCTGGACCTATGGCATAATCCCTATGCTGTGGCGCGCTATTATGGGGTGGAACCATTCAGTGACAAACATTTTGAACTGATGCGCCCGTTGATGAAGTTGTATGCCGATGCAGGCGGGAAAGTGATTACCGCTTCCATTATGCACAAGCCTTGGAACGGGCAGACGTATGATGCTTTCGAGAGCATGGTCACCTGGCTGAAGAAAGCCGACGGTACCTGGTATTTTGATTATATGGTGTTCGATAAATGGGTGGAGTTTATGATGAGCACAGGTGTCAGGAAGCAAATCAGTTGTTTCTCTATGGTACCTTGGCGACTTTCTTTTCAGTACTTTGACCAGGCGAGCAATTCATTCAAATATTTGAATGCCAAGCCGGGAGAAGCTGTTTACGAAGAGTTCTGGATAACGATGCTGAAATCGTTTGCCCAACATCTGAAGGAAAAAGGATGGTTTGAGATTACTCATATCGCTATGGATGAACGCCTCATGAAAGACATGCAGGAAACATTAAAAGTGATCCGCAAAGCCGATAAGGATTTTAAGGTTTCACTGGCCGGAACTTATCACCCTGAATTGGTGGATGAACTGGATGATTATTGCATTACGATTGCCGAGAGATTCCCGTCTGAAACGATTGATTCACGCCGTGAAGCCGGAAAAGTAACCACTTATTATACCTGCTGTTCGGAACCTCGTCCGAACACCTTTACTTTTAGCCCACCTGCCGAAGCCGAATGGCTGGCATGGCATAGCGCTAAAGAAAATCTGGATGGTTATTTGCGTTGGGCATTGAATAGCTGGGTGAAAAATCCGTTGCAGGATAGCCGTTTTACCGCGTGGGCGGCAGGGGATACTTATCTGATCTATCCCGGTGCTCGTTCATCCATCCGCATGGAGCGTCTGGTCGAGGGTGTGCAAGCTTTTGAAAAAGTGCGTATTCTGAAAGAAGAATTTAAGAAGAAAGGTAATAAAGGTGCTATTAAGAATATTGAATTTGAAACTTTTTGAATGTGGCCATCTAGAGCAAAAACTCCACCACTAATAAAATCTACAATTCTTCTAGCAACATCTTTATTTACATATTCTAAATTTACAATTACTGATTTTTTCTCTTTTAAAAATTCGCATATTTCTTCTGATTGGTCAAATGTTGTAGGTTGTGAAATTACCATTTTTATTTGTTGAGTTTGTGGCATAGAAACAACTTTTTCTTTGTTTCTCTTTCCCAAAATTCTTCTATCTTCTATTTCATCATTTTCTTCTTCATCATATCCATCATATGTATCGTAATCATTGTTATCATATGTTTTTTCTTCTACTTCTTCTGCGTCTCTTTCTGTATCCATTCCAAATAAATCCCATACTTTGTTCATTATAGCTCCTGCCATTAAAAAAACCTCCTAATATTTCTCCTTTGTTGGTATTTGCATATAGTATCTAACTTTTTTTAATTATTGTCAATAGTTTTTTATCTTTGTAATTTATTTTTAACATTATTGTAATATTACTGTAATATTATTTTATTTCCGGATTTGCTATTGTTTGTATTTCATCATACATATTTATTTTTGTACTAACATTTAATTCTGATGAATTATATCCCATTTCCTTTAGTTCATCAGAACTATAGTTGTCTATTATTGAATAGCTATCATTTTCTTTTTCTACTTTTACAAGAACTCTCGTTAAATATCCTGCTCTATTTCTAACTACATATGCTAAATCGTTTTCCTTTATAATAGCTGTATTAGGTACTTTATATCCTGAATATTGCCAGAATATAATATCAAACGAAATCTTTCTATTACTTATTAATTTTTCTACATCTTTGCTTATTTTAAAAACAACTAAAACGTCATCATCTGTTTGTTCCATAACATATTCAACACTGCTAGATATTTCATCTCCATTTGATAGACGTAAATTTAATTTATCTCCTTGTTCTATGTCATGTAATTGGTCTTTTTTTATAATCGTCGCAATGTAACATTCATAATTATTTACAACTTTTCCACATTCAGTATTTGTAGCAACTGTTTGACCTGTTTTTAAATTTAAACCTTCAAAGAAAGATCTGTTATAACTACTAAAATCATCTGGTGTTAACACCTCTTCTAATCCATCTACTTTATATGATACTACTCCACTCATTGGAGCTTTTATGTATTCACTACCAGAGTTTAATTGATTCTCATAATTCTTTCTTTCCTGTATCAAATTATTTAAATAAGAACCTGCCTTACTATTTTCTCCAACAATATTTGTTTTTTTAAGTATATAGTTTTCTATCTCTTTTTTATATTCAGCAATTTTTTGAATATTATTATTTTTAGAAATTTCTTTCAATCTTAATTCTATTTCTTCATCCAATAATTTTATATCACCAGGAAGTATTGATGTAGTATCTCTTTTTTGTGCTTCATCTATCTTTTCATCTAGTTCTTGGATTTTTTGTATAAGTTCATCTTCTCCTGTTGAATAATATCTAAAAATATTTTCGTCTTTTGCACACTTTTCTCCTTCTGCTTTTATCTGAACTATACCATTTTTATAGTTGTTACCTTGTACTTTTGTTTCATCTCTTATTATATATCCTTCTGCTTTTATTTCTTCTGAAATAGAACCCTGTTCTACCAAAAATACATCTGTAGGATGTGCAAATAATTGCCAAGCTGTATACCCAGCATATATTAGCACTGCTACAACTAATATAACTATAAAAACAATTTTTATTTTATTTGTTTTTCTTTTGCCTTCTATTTTTTCTTTCAATTTATCTCCTCCAAGATAATTTCTATGTTCTTTTCGATTCCATCTTCTGCATCTAACCAAATTAGTTCTTTTATTGCTTTAAACCATGTAATTTGCCTTTTAGCATATCTTCTACTTTCTTGTTTTATTTTTTCCACCATTTCTTCATATGTACATTTATTTTCTAAGTATTGGACAACTTCCTTATATCCTAGCCCCTGCATAGCTGTAGGGAATTCGTTATACTTTTCTTTTATATTTTTAACTTCTTGAATAAGTCCCTGTTCTATCATTTTGTCTACTCTAAGGTTTATTCTATCATACAATTTACTTCTATCATAATTTATTGCAAATACTTTATAATTATATTTTGGTGGTTCTGCTCTTGAAATTTTTTCAAGTTCTGTTTTAGTTTTTCCTGTTTGATTATATATTTCTAATATCCTTAATATTCTCTTTCTATCATTTGGGCTAATTTTAGAAGTAGCTTCTTTGTCTATTTTTTCTGCTTGTTCATACAATTTTTCTAACCCCTCTGTTCTAGCTTTTTCTTCTAAAAATTCTCTGTATTCTTTATCAAATTCTAATTCTGGATAGTTAATATTATATATTAGACTATTTATATATAATCCTGTTCCTCCCACTACTATAGGTGTATATCCATTTTTTATTATCTCTTCAATTGCATTTTCTGCATCTGCTTTGAACTCTGCAACCGAATATCTCTTATCTGGAGAAACAATATCAATCATATAGTGTTTTACCCCCTGCATTTCTTCTTTTGTAACTTTAGCTGTTCCAATATCCATATCTTTATATATTTGCATAGAATCTGCAGATACAATTTGTCCATTTATTCTTTTTGCAAGTTCTATAGATAATCCCGTTTTTCCTGAAGCAGTTGGTCCGCCTATTACTATAACATCTTTTTTTGATATTGCCTCTTCCACTTTTTCCTCCATCTTATTTTCTTTCAAATTTTCTTTCTATTTCATATTTAGACATCTTTATAACAGTTGGTCTTCCATGTGGACAAGTAAATGGATTTGTTAATTTTAATAATTCATCCATTAAACTTTCTACCTCTTCTTTTGTTAAAACCATATGTGCTTTTACAGCTGCTTTACATGCAATTGTTGCTAAAAATTTATTCTCAATTTCTTGTTTTGCAGTTCTAGAAACGGAATTTATTTCATCTAATGTTTCTAGGAATAAGTCTCTTGTATTAAGATCTAAACATATACTTGGTGTTCCAGAAATTTTTATAGTATTGTCTCCGAATTCTTCTATTATAAATCCTGCTTTTCTAAATAGTTCCATATTTTCTTTAGCAATGTCCATTTCTTTATGTGTTAAAGTTATTATGTCTGGTAAAATCATTAATTGTGAATCTTTTTCTTCATCTGAATAAAAATTCTTTTTTACCTTTTCAAACATAATTCTTTCATGTGCAGCATGCTGATCCATTATATACATTTCATCATCCATCTCAAAGATAATGTATGTATTAAATACTATTCCTATAAATTTATATTGTTGTTTATATTTATAATCATCTTCTATATTATCAAATAAAGTTGTATTGTCTTCTTTTGTAATAGCTTGTGGCTCTTGTTTTTGATTATCATCTTCTATTTTTGGTGGTTTTGTACCAAAAATTTTAAAATACATTTCATCAAAACTTTCTTTTTTCTCTTCTTCTTTTATATTATTATTTGTTAAATTTTCAATTTGTTTGTCTATCTCTTTACTAGCTTCTTCTAGTTCTTTAATATCTAATTTTTTCTCCTCTTTAGGCTCAGTTACTGTTTCTTCTGTTTTAACAGCATTATTAAGATTTTCTACTTTTGGTTCTGTTTCTACATGTGTAGTTTCTTCTGCTGGTTTAGTTTCAGCTATTGGACTTATTTCTTTTTCAGTATTAACCTCCACTTTTTCCTCTTCATCCTTTTTTAAAGGATTATAATTTATATCTTGCTTACTCTTTTCTAAATCTTCTTTTATTTTTCTTTGTAATTCTAATAAACTATTAAACCTATTATTATTAATTTCTGCTCCTATTTTACTTCTATTTCCAAATAATGAACTATTTGATAGATTAGAGCTTTCCTCTCCCTTATCTGAATTTTTTATTAAGTCATTTTTTAATAAAGTATCATTTACTGCATGATATACAGACTTAAATATTTTTGACTCGTCAGAAAATCTAACTTCTAATTTTGCAGGATGAACATTTACATCTACTTTTGAAGGATCCATTTCTATATTTAAAATTGAAAATGCATATTTTCCTATTGTAAGTAGTCCTTTAAATCCTTTTTCTATTGCTCCTGATAAAGTTTTGTCTTTTACATATCTATTGTTTACAAAGAATAATTGGTTTGACCTATTTGACCTTGCTATTTCTGGTTTTCCTATAACACCTGAAATGTGTATATCTTCATATGTATAATCTACTTTTAACACATTTTCTGCAATATTTTTTCCATATATGCCATATATAACTGCTTGGATATCACCATTTCCAGCTGTTTGTATAATAGTTTTTCCTGTATTAATTAGTTTGAATGCAATATTTGGGTTTACTAGTGCAAGTCTTGTAATAGCATCCTCTATATAACCTGATTCTGTAAAATCTTTCTTTAAAAATTTATATCTAACTGGTGTATTAAAGAATAAATTTCTTACTGTTATTGATGTTCCTGTTTTACATCCAATTTCTTCGTGTTCTAATACTTTTCCTGCTTCTACTACTAGTCTTGTTCCTATTTCGTCATTTTCTGTTTTTGTTATCAGTTCTACATTTGCAACAGCTGCAATACTTGCTAAAGCCTCACCTCTAAACCCCATAGAGTGGATTGTCTCTATATCGCTCGCTTGTCTTATTTTACTTGTTGCATGTCTTTCGAACGCAATCTCTGTATCATCTTTTGCAATTCCTTTACCATTATCTGTTATTCGTATAAAAGATATTCCTCCATTTTTTATTTCTACAGTTATAGCTGTTGCACCTGCATCTATTGAGTTTTCTACCATTTCTTTTACTACAGATGCTGGTCTTTCTATAACTTCCCCTGCTGCTATTTTATTTATTGTTAATTCATCTAATAAAACAATATTACCCATATATTTTTTCTCCTTTTCCTATATACACTACCATTCTGCCAGAAATTATATCATTATTTTTTTAGTAACACAATAGATATATTTCGAATAAGATATATCATACTAAGGAAAAAACTTAAGGTTAAAAGAAAAGGGAGGTAATATTTATGTGTTGTAATAATGATTTATTATGGTTCATCATTCTTTTCTTAATACTTTTCTGCGGATGTGGAAATAGTAGAAATTCTGGATGTGGATGTGACACACCATGTGACCCATGCGGTTGCTAATTAATTTGCTGCTTAAATATTTTTTAGCAGTTATACTTATGCAATTTGAAAGGAGGGATTGATATGCCAGAAAATAGAGGCTGTGGATGTGGTTTCGGTTTTGGAGATGATTGCTGCACATGGATAATACTATTAATTATAATATTCTGTTGTTGTGGTGGAAATAGAAGAAACGGATGTTGCTAGTTTAAATACGAAACAAAACAGGCTGAGAAATTCTCCTCAGCCTGTTTTGTTTGTGCAACTTTTCCTTTCATAGAACTTAACATCACTTCATCTTCAGAAGTGACAAAAAATATATGGTATCCAGCTAAACTTAAGGTTGTAAGGCCTGCGTGCAAAAACTTTAAATATTGTAAAGCACCCAAGCATCCTCAAACGCTTTAAAGACCTTATTATGTCCCATATGCTGGATTGACGAATATATGGGATCATAAACAAAAAATCCCTGCTTGTCATCGCCAACAATAGTAATATAGTGTGATTTCTTGCTCGTGACCGAAATTCGATTTAGAAAATCTTTCACCTGGCAAATCACTAGATCTTTTTTCAAAATCGCTTCTCTAACTTCATTGATATCCCTTATCCTACGAGAACACAATCCATAAAACCTAGGAACGAACTTGTCAAAGAATTCCGTGCTTATTCCGTTGTTCTCGTTCCACATACCATTTGCTTGCCTTGAGTAAGATATATACCCCAGTTCTATAGCAATGTCAGCAAGTTCTTCTATCTTTAGCTCCTTATGGCTCTGGTAATATTTTGCGCAAAATCTTGTAACAAGAAGACCACTTCCACTTGTTGCAACCGAGGAATCTTCATGCTTCTCTCTATTACACAAAGGAATGTCCTCATACATATCCTGTGCATAAAATCGCAGGTTCATTGGAACATTTATAACCCTTTCGTCTAGTGGCTTATAATACCATCTGCTTGAAAGTAGCAAACGTCTCCTTTCTTCTTGTTTTTCAAAGTTCTCAGGTGACATACTCGCTCTCAACCGTTGCTTTTCCAAAGAATTCATAAAATCCTCCCAACATAAATTGTTGTTTTGCTTTCAACAGCACCTACACTTTAATTATATCATTTTTTCCTCTTTGTGCCAATAACTGGCTCGAGCAGACTAGAAGTTTCTAGCCTGCTCGAACCTACATATTACTTTGAGATAATCCACCCGATACGAATGGATTTGTGAATTCTTTCGAACTCACACCTGACAATTTTCGAGCTCTCCGGATCGTAAAGGTGGTATCCGTGCTTGTCGATACCCAGAAGACACACGAAATGTGAGTCTTTGTTCTCTGGTTCCTGCTTGTATACAGAATTTTTAACAAGCAATACCGGCACCTTTCTTGTCTTAATAGCTTCCAGCACCTGCTTTATATCCGAAACTCTCTTGCTTTTCAGATTAAAGTACCTCGGAACAAACTTGTCGAACCAGATATGGGACATTCCCATTTTTCGCCATGTTCCATCTTCCTGCTTCTTATAGCCACGGTAGCCAAGATCCACTGCCATCTTCGCCAGCAGTTCGATAGATACACGCTTATCCGAATCAAAATATCGTTCCAAAAACTTTGCCACAATGATGGCACAGCCACTTGAAGCAACAGTTGATGTAAAATCACCCTTGCTTTCATCTCTGAACGGGATTTCCGTCAGCGAACTTTGCACTGGCATTGATTTCACCAGCTCTGCAGTTTCAGTCGTTGCCGCATACAGCAGTCCACCTTCCGGTTCCTTCCACTCTTCCAAAGATTTCGGAAGTGAATTAGCTTCTTTCTGCCATGCTTTCTTCAGCTCCTCATAGATATCTGGGCCTACACTAGCCTGAAGCATCTCCCGTTCCATAATTGTCTCCGTTGAATTTTTCATGTTTTTTTCCTTCCTTTCCGCCAAATACTGGCCTCAAATGTTGTAACGTACTCACTTATTATTTTACCATATTATGTAACTTTTTTCAATAATTTAGCTGCTTTTGGCTAAAAAAGGACTTAAAGTTTTAACTTTAAATCCTTTTTGTATTACATAAAAGGGATTTAAGGAACGTCCCCCCAAAAATCCCTTTTTACTTTTTATTAATACATTCCACCCATGTCTTGCATTCCTGCGTTTGCTCCGCCACCGCAGTTACATTTTTCTTCTTTTTTATCTGCTACTAGGCTTTCTGTTGTTAATATCATAGAAGCAATACTTTCTGCATTTTGTAAAGCACTTCTTGTAACTTTAGTTGGATCAACTACACCTGCTTTTTTCATATCTTCATATTTTTCAGATCTTGCATTAAATCCAACACCTTTAGCTGATTTCTTAACTTCTTCTACTATAACTGCTGGTTCTAATCCTGCATTTCTAGCTATTTGTTTTGCTGGTTCTTCTAATGCTTTAAGAACTATTGTTGCACCTAATTTTTCGTCTCCTTCTAAAGTATCAACAAATTTGCTAACTTCTGGAATAATATCTACATATGTTGTTCCACCACCTGCAACAATTCCTTCTTCAACTGCAGCTTTAGTTGCAGATAACGCATCTTCTATTCTTAATTTTTTATCTTTCATTTCTATTTCTGTTGCAGCTCCAACTTCTATTACAGCTACACCACCAGCAATTTTAGCTAATCTTTCTTGTAATTTTTCTTTATCAAAATCGCTCTTTTCTTCATTTATTTGAGCTTTTAATTGTCCAATTCTATCTGCTATTTGTTGTTTGTCTCCCATTCCATCAACAATTATAGTATTTTCTTTTTGAACTTTAACTTGTTTTGCTCTTCCTAATTGATCAATTCTTGTATCTTTAAGTTCTAATCCTAAATCACCTGTTATAACTTCTCCACCTGTTAAGATAGCTATATCTTGTAACATTTCTTTTCTTCTATCTCCATATCCCGGAGCTTTAACAGCAACTACATTTAATACACCTCTTAATTTATTAAGTACTAATGTAGATAATGCTTCATTTTCCATGTCATCACATATAATAACTAATTTTGCAGATTGTTGCATTAAATTTTCTAGTAATGGTAATATTTCTTGAATATTACTTATCTTTTTATCTGTAATTAATATATATGGATTATCTAAAACAGCTTCCATTTTCTCTGTATCTGTTACCATATATGGAGAAATATATCCTTTATCAAATTGCATACCTTCTACAACATTAACTGCTGTATCAGATGTTTTTGATTCTTCTATTGTTATAACACCATCATTAGATACTTTTTCCATTGCTTCTGCAATTAGGTTTCCAACTTCTTCATTATCTGATGATACACTTGCAACTCTTGCAATATCATCTTTTCCACTTACTGCAACACTTATTTTCTTTATTTCTTCTACAGCTTTTGATGTTGCTTTATCCATACCTCTTTTTATTGCCATTGGATCTCCACCAGCTGCAACATTCTTAACACCTTCTTTTACCATAGCTTGTGCTAAAACAGTTGCTGTAGTTGTTCCATCACCTGCAACATCATTTGTTTTTGTAGAAACTTCTTTTACAAGTTTTGCTCCCATATTCTCGAAAGCATCTTCTAATTCTATTTCTTTTGCTATTGTTACACCATCATTTGTAATTAGAGGTGCTCCATATCCTTTATCTAAAACTACATTTCTTCCTTTTGGTCCTAATGTAACCTTTACTGTATCTGCTAATTTATTTACACCATTTAATAATGATTTTCTTGCGTCTTCGCCAAATTTAATTTCTTTTGCCATATTAAATTACCAACCTTTCTTTTCTATTATTCTACAACAGCTAAAATATCTGATTGTCTTACAATCTTATATTCTTCGCCTTCATATTTAACATCTGAGCCTGAGTATGTGTTTATTATTACTCTATCTCCTTTTTTTACATACATTTCTTCAAATTTACCATCAATTTTTTCTCCAGGACCAACCTCTATAACTTTTGCTGTTTGTGGTTTTTCCTTTGCTGATGTTGATAAAATAATTCCGCTTTTTGTTTTTTCCTCTTCTTCTTCCATTTTTAATAATACTCTGTCTGCTAATGGTCTTATCATTACACATTACCTCCTATATATATATGATTATTAGCACTCTTTCTTTGTGACTGCTAATAATTTATACCTTTTTTTAGCACTTGTCAAGTATGTTTGCTAATTTTCACATAAAATTCACATTTCTTTTTTAACCAAGCTTTCACTATTAATTTTATTAACACTCTCACATTTTTATACCCAATTTTTATATTTAATAAAGGCTAGAGTTATATGCTCTAGCCTTTATCTTGTTTTCTTTTACTATACATCATTTTCCAATGAATGAATGCCCCCTAATCAATTTCTTTTGCTGCTTTTATTAGTCCAACAAATACTGGTGCTGGTCTATTTGGTCTTGATTTTAGTTCTGGATGGAATTGAACACCAATAAAAAATGGATGTTTCTTATATTCTACTATTTCTACTAGTTTTCCATTTGGTGAAATTCCAGAACATATTAAATCTGCATTTTCTAACATTTCTTTATATTCATTGTTATACTCAAAGCGATGTCTATGTCTTTCGGAAATATTTTCTTTTCCATACAATTCTTTTACTTTAGTATTTTCCTTTAATAAACAAGGATATGCACCAAGTCTCATTGTTCCACCTTTCTTCTTAATTTCCTTTTGTTCATCCATTATATGTATAACTTTATTTTTAGCATTTTCATTAAACTCTTCTGAATTTACATCTTCTAATTTTAATACATTTCTTGCAAATTCTACAACTGCCATCTGCATTCCCAAACAAATTCCTAAAAATGGAATATTGTTTTCTCTTGCATATTCTATTGCTGTAATCATTCCTTCTATTCCTCTATTGCCAAAACCGCCTGGAACAACTATACCATTATATTCTTTTAATTTTTCCTTAACATTATCTTTATTTAGTTTTTCAGAATCGATTAAATCAACCTTAACTTTTACATCATTAGCATAACCAGCATGTGTTAAACTTTCTATTACTGATATATATGAATCTTCTAATTTAGTATATTTTCCTACAATTGCAATTTTTACTGTTTTATCTTTTATATTTTCTATCTTATTTATCATTTCTTGCCATTCAGAGTTATCTGGAATATAGTTGTCCAATCTTAGTTGATTGCATACAGCTCTTCCTAATCCTTCTCTTTCTAGCATAAGTGGTACTTCATATAAACATTTTACTGTTTTATTTTGAATTACATTTTCTCTTCTTACATTACAAAACAAAGCTAGTTTTTCTCTTATAGAATCTGGTATATCTATTTCACTTCTACATACTAATATATTGGGTTTTATTCCATAAGATTGCAATTCTTTAACAGAATGTTGAGTTGGTTTTGATTTTATTTCATTAGAGCCACTTATATATGGAAGTAGTGTAACATGAATATATAGCACATCTTCTGGATTTTTTTCTAATCCCACTTGTCTTATTGCTTCTATTATAGAAAGCCCCTCTATATCTCCAACAGTCCCTCCTATTTCTGTAATTACTATATCAGTATCTGTATTTTCGAAACTATATATCTTTTCCTTTATTTTATTTGTTACATGTGGGATCACTTGTACTGTCTTTCCTAAGTACTCTCCTTCTCTTTCTTTCTCTAAAACTTCTAAATAAATTTTTCCCATTGTAATACTAGAATCTTTAGTTAAATTTTCATCAATAAATCTTTCATAATGACCTAAATCTAAATCGGTTTCTGCTCCATCATCTGTAACAAAAACTTCTCCATGTTCATATGGACTCATGGTGCCTGGGTCTACATTTAAATATGGATCAAATTTTTGAATAGTTACTTTATATCCTCTATTTTTCAAAAGCCTTCCTAATGATGCTGCTGTAATACCTTTTCCAAGTCCAGAAACAACTCCTCCTGTTACAAAAATATACTTAGTATTCATATATATTAACCCCTTTCTAAAAAACAAAAGAGAGATTAAAAAATCGCCAAAATCGGTTTTTTTTTAATCTCTCATATTCTTAATTAATTTTCTTCATTCTATCACATTAATTTTTATCATTCAAGTATTTAAGAAATTTTATCTAAAGTGTATTGGAATGTAGCTGCAAATAATGTTACTAATTTAAATAATAAAGTGTATAAAATTTCACCTATTAATGACATTATTAATGCTCCAATCAATGCTGTAACAAAAATAAATAATACTGGATGTAGTTCTGTTTTATATATTTCTTGAACTATTATAATATACAATCTAGCAACACAAATCATTACTAATATGTAAATTATAAATCCTACAAAATTAAATTGTCCCATAATTACTGTTGATGATAAGAAATATGCTACCTTTATAATAACAGCTGCAGCAAAAGCCTCAATTTTTTTATCTCTTTTAAAATATTCATACACTAAAATTGCTACTATTATATCAAAAACAAAATTTAATGCTATTACCATGAAATTTACCTCCTTTTATAAATCCATTGTATTAATGATTTCTAATACTCTTTCTTCAAATTCTACTTCTTTTTCTTCGTTATTAATACTTGTCATAACAATTGTTTTCATTTGATTATCACTATTTACAATATAATATACTTTTCCTTTTTCTTCAGTTGCGTCTTCTGAGTTTGTATATGTATAATTATATGTTACATAGTAAATATCATCTGTTGCTTTTATAAATTCTTTTGAATCTAAAGTAATTAAATAATCATCTGTAGCATTTAATTCTTCTTGAATATTGATTTCTTGACAAGCAGCATCTGCTTCCTCTTTATTAGTTAAATCAATTATGTCTTTTCCTGTTGAAATAGCTTCATCTTTAACTGCTACTAAATTTCCTGTTTTTAAATCAACTAATTTTGTATACCCAGCTGTATAACTATCTATTATTGACATTTCTGTAGAATCATATGTCCAATAATCTGTCTTAGTATTTTCTGTAACATATTCTATTTCACTATTTAAATCATCTATATATTGCATTGATGTTACTCCTGTAACCAATGCCATTGAAATTACACAAAATAAGAATATAACAATAACTTGATAAACTTTAATCTTTTTTTGGCTTATTCCATATATAATTCCTAAAATAGCTATTATAATCATTATGATTACTACTATATGGCTTAAATATAAACATGTCCACATATTTATCTCTCCTTTTTTCGCTTTTTCTACAAATATTATACATTTTTTGCATTAATTTGTATATTTCCATAATATTACTTTTATGTTACATTTATATATCACAAGATTATAACTTTTTAATAATATGATATACTAATATTAAATTTAATTTTAGGAGGTTTATATATGACACCACATAATGAAGCTGAAATTGGCGACTTTGCGAAAACTGTTATTATGCCTGGAGATCCTTTACGTGCAAAATATATAGCAGAAAATTTTTTAGAAGATGCCAAATTAGTTAATTCTGTTAGAAATATGTTAGCATATACAGGTTTATATAAAGGAAAAAGAATTTCTGTTATGGCACATGGTATGGGTATGCCAAGTGTTGGAATTTATTCATATGAATTATATAAATTTTATGATGTAGAAAATATTATAAGAATTGGCTCTTGCGGAGGATATATTAAAGAATTAGATTTATTTGATGTTGTGCTTGCAGATGATGTTTATACAGAAGGTAATTATGCTCTTACTTTTAATAATGAAGATTGTCATATTTGCTCAGCAGATAAAAACCTTAATTCTATAATAAAACAAGTTGCTGATATTTCTGATATAAAAGTAGTTGAAGGAAATACTGTTTGTACAGATGCTGTAGATTTTTATATGACAGACCCTAAAAAATTCTTTAATAGAATTCCAAAAAATATAAAACCTATAGCAGCAGAAATGGAAGCATTTGCCCTATTCTACAACGCAAAACTTTTAAATAAAAAAGCTGCTTGTTTAATGACTGTTGTAGACTCACAATTTATAAACAAGCAAGCAACACCAGAAGAACGTGAACAAGGATTAACAAAAATGATAAAAATAGCTCTAGAAGCTGGAATATTGTTATAGATTTATCGGAATCTGAGGACGGTCCTATCGGGATCTGGGGACGGTCTTTTTTTCCCTTTCGCGATTGAGGGATTTGGGGACGTTCCTTAAATCCCTTTTTGTATAATTTAATTACAATGAGTATTTTTGATTTCTTTTTAGATTTATAATTTTATCAAATTTGAAAAAACAGCCATACCTAATCTAGGTTTATGACTGTTTTTTCATTGCTTTTGCATCGAGCTTTTGAAAAGTTAGTAAAAGTAGAACCACTTCATTAAATCCGACATATTTTCGTATATTCTTAGAAACTGAAATCCCAATAAAGCCATATCTATCTGTTTTTCTGTTGGTTTTCTATATACTAGGAGCTCATTTATCTTTCTTGATAATTCTATTAACTTTCCATTTTTCATAGACCACACAAGAATTAGAAGTATCGCCACATCTATTACCATTATAATGATTGTATTAACATATGGTGTAATTAACATAAGTGGTGTGAAAATAATTCCTATAAGACTTAGTCCAATGTTATTAGTATTAATTTTGTTTATGAAACCTTCATCAGCTGGCTTAACAGATAATAAATTGTCTTTGTTAAGCAAAATACCCTTACTATGGCAAGCATAAGCTTTTCTAAATATATTAGCATACTGAACTTCTTCTTTATGCTTTATACTATAAATAATTTGTGGCAATAAAAAATAGAATTGCATAATTGTTATTGCAATAAAGTATAGGCTTACCATAATGCCAACTACAACACCTGAAAAACAAATGAATAGTCCTGTTAGTGCCAAATAAAAAAGTAGCATTCCTGCTATTATTTTCTTTTTGGCTGGGATTTCCTCTTCTTCAATAGCTTTCATCTCCAGCTTGATTGCGTCATCCCAATTCATAAGACTTGCTACTCCTGTTCCGTCTGCGTTTAGTTCTACTTTTGCTGCGATCCCTTTTTCTGGAGATTTTACTACTAATAAATCTCCTACTTTATAACCTAACCGCTCTCTTTTCATAATTCTCTCTCCTTTCAACATTCTGTAAACATAATAATTATACCATTTTTCCTATATTTTGTCTATTCCAACTCCTTTGGTGGTTTTAATTCTACTATTTGTTTAGTCAACAAAAAAATAGCTTCCACTTAAAATTATGGAAGCTATTTTTTATTATCTTATTGTAATTCTTGTTTTATTTTTATTGCTAAATCTCTATTTATTCCTTTTACTGTCATTAATTCTTCAGGTGATGCATTTTTTATATTACTAACAGTTTTAAATCTTTTTAATAATAAATTTCTTTTTACCTCTCCTATTCCAGAAATCTTATCTAAAGCTGATTCTGTCATTTCTTTCTCACGCAATTTTTTATGGTAAGAAATTGCAGTATCATGAACAGTATCTTGAAATTTTGTAATTAAGTTTAATAATTCCTCTGATATTGCTATTTCATTTCTATCTTCGTCCATTAAAGCTCTGGTTCTATGTTTATCATTTTTTACCATTCCAAAAATTTTTATATCTACATTTAGTTTATCAATTACTCTTCTTGCTGCTCTAATTTGGGTAATTCCCCCATCTACAAATATTACATCTGGTAAATTTCCAAAACCTGTACTAGTTCCATTTAGTGAATGCTTTAATCTTCTTTCTATTACTTCTTCCATACATCTTGGATCATCTTGACCATAAACTGTTTTTATCTTAAATCTTCTAGATAGGTTCTTTTTTATAATACCATTCTGCATTACACACATTCCTGCAACCATATTTGTTCCAGAAATATTAGATATATCATAACATTCAATTTTTCTTGGTATTTTATCCATCTTTAATACATCTTTTAGTTCTAACAATAGACTATTTTTATCTTCGAATTTATTTTTTAAAGTAACTTCTGCATTATTTTCTGCCATTTCCACAAAACGTAGTTTTTCTCCTTTTTGTGGAGTTTTTATTTCTACCTTATGATTTGCAATATTAGAAAGCCATTCTTCTATTGTTTCTTTATCTTCTGGTTCGTATCTCATCATAATTTTATTTGGTAAATTAGGATTATCCATATAATATTGTTTTATAAAACCTGATAAAATCTCGCTATCTGACATATCAACTAAATCTTGGAAGAAATAATACTCTCTGCCAACCATTTTACTTCCTCTTACAAAAAAAATCTCTACACAAACTTCTAAATCATTTTTTGCAATTCCTATAACATCTATATTATTTTCTGATATATTTGATACTCTTTGTTTTTCTGAAATTCTTTCAATTGCAACCATTTTATCTCTTAAATATGCAGCCTTTTCAAAATCTAGTTTTTTAGATGCTTCTTCCATTTGCATTCCAAGTTCTTTTATTATTTTACTTGTCTTTCCATCTAATAAATCTATTATCTCATCAATCTGTTTTCTATAGTCTTCTTTAGAAATATATCCCACACATGGAGCAAAACATTTTTTTATATGATAATTTAAACATGGTCTTTGTGTAGATTTAAAATTTCTACATTGTCTAATTTTATATTTGCTTTTTATAAAATCAACCATTTCTTTTGCAGCACCTGGATTTGCATATGGACCAAAATATTTTGACCCATCATTTATTAATCTTCTTGTTATAATTACATTTGGAAAATCTGATTTTACATCAATTTTTATATATGGATATGTTTTATCATCTTTTAGCAATACATTAAATTTAGGTCTATATTTTTTAATTAAATTACATTCTAAAATTAATGCTTCAGCTTCGTTATTTACAACTATATATTCGAAATAATCAACTAAAGACACCATCTTTTTTATACGTTCCGTTTTATTTGTTTTCCTAAAATATGATGTAACTCTCCTTTTTAGAGAAATTGCTTTACCAACGTATATAATATTATTATTTTTATCGTGCATAAGATATACACCTGGTTTAGATGGTAACTTTTTAATCTCTTCTTCTATATTAAACTTATTATTCTGCATTTTAATACCTCTCCTATTTATTAACTTCTTCATATTTTGTTAATAAATGATTATCATACAATATATTATACCATCGTTTAATTCTTGTTTCAATATTCATAAAATGTAGAAATACACCCCATCACTGAGGTGCATCCCTACTAAATCCTGTCACACATTGTCATAGAAATCTGAGCAAATCCAAAAGTCTTCTTTATTTTCACTAAGCTTTAAAAACAATCTATCTAACTCTTCATAAATCTGTTTGCCATCCATGAAAAGTGCTGTTTCTGCTACCCTAATGCCATGCTCTGCCCTTATGTTGTTGGCGAAAAGACGGATTAATACACCTTTATTAAAATAAAAGGTAATTTCCAATACATTTTTACCAAAAGTCTTGGCTATATGTCCTTTTCTTAAGCCTTCTTTTAGAGCATCAAACAAATCTGGGTAATAATCTTCATCAGATTCATCTTTAGGTTTCAAAAGCTCAACCAGCAATTCCTGCACCTTTTCATCGCTTCCCACGATACACATATGTGTGGACTCTTTAAGTTCTAAAACTTTAAAATCAAACTCTCTTCCTTTGTAGCTAATCCGGTAGAAATCATCCATCCTTACTATCATACTTTTTCCTCCCATTCAGGATTGAATAAACTAAACCATTTGTTACACTCGTTTATTTTATACCCTTTTCTTAAATTTAGCAATACCTATAATTTTATTAAGGACTTGATACTTTTTCGTTTTTATTATAATATAATACCGTAAGCCAAAAAGTTTTCAAAATAATCATAGTTTGAAAGGAGGAAATTTTATATTATATAAATGACAATTAAAAAGCGCCAGGACACATTTTTGTGTTGACGAGGTCAGAGCTAATCGAATTTTTCGGCGGGTACTCTGTGGTACGCTACTACCATAAATATTAGCAAAACCTACTAGTGATAGTAGAACAAATCTAATTGTGTAGCTATATTGTTACTTTTTGGCTATTTTAAATAGGAGGTACAATATATTATGTGTGGAATTATTGGTTATATAGGAACCAAAAAAGCAAAACCAATTTTAATTAACGGTTTACTTAGATTAGAATACAGAGGTTATGACTCTGCAGGAATTGCCACAGTAGAAAAAGATGGCATAAAAGTTATAAAAGAAAAAGGAAGAATTGCAAATCTTGAAGCAATGGATAGAATAAATGATTTAGAAGGTACTATCGGTATTGGTCATACTAGGTGGGCAACACACGGAAAACCTTCTGCTGTTAATTCTCATCCACATTATGATAATGATAAACTATTTGCTGTTGTGCATAATGGAATAATAGAAAATTATCATGAACTAAGAAAATTTTTGGAAGACAATGGATATACTTTCCTTTCCGATACAGATACAGAAGTTATTCCAAATTTAATTAATCTTTATTATAAAAAAGAAAATGATTTCTTAAAAGCTGTTAAACTAGCTTGTGATGATTTAAAAGGTAGTTTTGCTTTAGAGATTTTATGCAAATATTATCCAGACAATATGATTGTCGTAAGACAAGACAGCCCTTTAGTTATTGGTAGAGGTTTAGATGAAAATTATATTTCTTCTGATATTCCCGCTATTTTATCATTTACTAAAGACTTTTATTTCTTAAATGATAGAGAATTTGCTGTACTAGCAAGAGATAATATAGATTTTTATGATAATGATTTAAATAAAATTGATAAAGTTGTTAAAAGTATCGAATGGAATACTGCATCAGCAGAAAAAGACGGTTATGATGATTTCATGTTGAAAGAAATTTATGAACAACCAAATGCCATAAGAGAAACAATTGGCTCTAAACTATCTGAAGGTAAAATATCTTTTAATGATTTCAAAATAGCAAAAGAATTTTTAGAAACTATTAATAGAATATATATTGTTGCATGTGGTACAGCAATGAATGCTGGTCTTGCTACAAAAGCAACTTTTGAAAATTTCTGTAAAATCCCAACAGAAGTTGATATAGCTTCAGAATTTAGATATAGAGATCCATTAATAGACGAACATACTTTATGTATTTATATTAGTCAATCTGGTGAAACAGCAGATACTATTGCAGCTTTAAAACTTGCAAAAAGCAAAGGAGCTAAAACTATAGCAATAGCTAATGTTATTGGTAGTTCTATAACTCGTGAAGCAGATTATTGCATTTATACACATGCAGGTCCAGAAATTGCTGTTGCTTCTACAAAAGCATATACTTCACAAGTTGTTTTATTAAATATTTTAGCATTATATTTTGCAGAAGTTTTAGATAGAGTTCCTAGCTCAACAATTGATTCAATGAAAAAAGAGCTTTTGGAATTACCAAAAAAAGCAGAAATAACATTAAGAAATGTTGCAGAAGTTAAAAACTTCGCTAATATTGTATATAAAGAAACAGATATGTTCTTCTTAGGTAGAGGTGTAGATTACTATGTAGCATCTGAAGGATCTTTAAAATTAAAAGAAATTTCATATATTCATTCTGAGAGCTATGCGGCAGGTGAATTAAAACATGGACCTATAGCTTTAATAGAAAATGATGTTACAGTAATAGGAATTATTACAAATCCTAATTTGGTTGAAAAAACAATTAGTAATATCCAAGAAGTTATTACTAGAGGAGCAAAGACTTTAGTAATAACTAATCAAAAAATAGATGAATCACAATTTTTTAAAGTAATAAACATTCCTGATACTGAACCTTGTTTATCACCAGTTTTATCTATAATACCTTTACAATTACTTGCATATTATATTTCAAAAGAAAAAGGATTAGATGTTGATAAACCTAGAAATTTAGCAAAATCTGTAACAGTTGAATAGGGATTTGGGGACGTTCCTTTTTTCCCTACATCATAAAAAGCGACTTTAAAAGTCGCTTTTTTATTTATATCTTAAAATTGGCTTGCCAATTTATCTATGGTTACCCCACCTTTATTAGCTTCCCAATCTATTTCTATAGCATTAAATTTTTCATTTTGAAATTCATTTAATAGTTGTACATCTTCTTGTTGTAATTTAAAGTCCAATGTTTCTAAATTACTATCTATATATTCTTTCTGTGTTGTTTTTATTAATGTAAATAATCCTTTTTCTTTTAACATCCAATTAATTAAAATTTGGTTTTGGGTTTTATTATATTTTTTTGCCATTTCTACCAAAAATTTATAATTTGCTTCTGCTATCTTATTTCGTCTTAGTGCTTGATAGCATATAAATTTTATATTGTTCTTTTTACAATAATCTACTACTCCAATATTCTCATATATTTTGCAGTCTAAATTATATACTCCCTCAAAACTATATATTCCAAAGTTTTTATTTAATTCTTCTAATTGCTCCAAAGTTGTATTACTAGTAGATAAATATTTAACCTTTCCTTTTTCACACATTTTTTGCATTTCATAATACACATCTAGTAATGGTATTTTACATACTTCTGGAGTATGTATTTGCAATGCATCTATATAATCTATGTTCATTCTTGTTAAATACTCATCTACTTGCTTTTCTACATCATTTTTATTCTCTATATATTTTTCTAAGTGTGACATTACAAATATATCTTCCCTGTTAATCTTCGCAAAAAAATGTTTTAAAAAATCGACAATTTCATAGTTTGAATACATTAAACTTGTACTTATATAATTTTGTCCTTTTTTTACCGAATATAATAATCCTTCTAATGTTTCTTCTTTATTTTCCATATCTAATTTATATGTTCCGATTCCTATAGGATTAAGTTCATTAATCATTTTATTTCTCCATTCTTTTAACTAACAATATCTTTTATAATTGAATTATATCATATTCATTTTACATTCAAAAATGATTTTTATTTTATATAATAAATAATTGCAATATTATTAACAGTACTGCACCTGGCAATCCCAATAATCCAACTAAAGCAGACGTAAAAATATTTAGCCCTATATGAAAATTAAACCCTTGGCCTATATAGTTTATTACTAATATTAATAAACCTCCTAGAACTGAATTTAGTGCTAATTTGCATACAAATTTAAGTGGCTTTACAAATATTCTTCCAAATAAAAATATAAAACATATTGATGCTGCAAAAACTAACATATTATTATAGTCCATATACATCACTCCTACTAATATTTATGAAGTCATATGGACAAATATACATTACATTGCTTCTTGTTTAGTTAAATTTCTAATATCTCTTTCTTGAATATTATCTATTATTAGTCCTCTTCTTTTTATCTTTTTTAATAAATAATTTATTTTGGCTTGATTAGCTTTTATCTGATATGCATAATAATCTACAAGCTCTCCATCAGCAAATTCAAAATTTTTACTTGCCAATTCTAAATCCATTTTTGTCTTTATTAATGACTTAACTAAATCAAGACTTTTCTCTTCATCTGTCTTGTCTATAATTTTATTTTCTTTAATATATGTTTCATAAATCATTTTATCACCTCAATCATCCTATAGTAAGTATATTCAAATTTTCTCAAATTATTCCAAAAAATTTATTATTATGATTGATATTGATTGAATTATAAATAGATTTAATGTATTAGATACCAAAAGATTATTACTAGCTTCTATTACACCTAATTCTTCGTTACTATTTTTATGAAATTTTTGACTTTCTATAAATGTAACAAATTCTGGTATACTTGTTGCAATTCCCAAAACTATACCTATAATAATTTCTGAAACATCAAAAATATAGCGTAAATTTTCTAGCGTGTCACTTAACAAATTTCCTGCTAAATATAATATAATTCCTATTAGCAAAATATATAAAAAATAAATAGGTATCTTCTTTTTATTTGTTTTTACATGTGAAATCGTTTCTTTAGTTTCGATATTTAATTTTCCGTTATAATGCTTATTTATTTTATTGAAAACATAAAATAAGATAATATATATTACTGCTATTGCTACACTATCTCCTATATCTATTTTCCAGATAATTATTGGAATTATTATCGTTATCAATACTAATACAAGATTAATTTTTAATGCTTTATTTTTTAAAACTCTTAGGTTTTTATTTATAGCCATAGCCAATATATATTGAATACAATTAATAATATTAGAACTTAGTATATTAAAAATTCCTGCATCTGCCATTCCACTAATAGAAGAAAATGTTACTGTTAAAAATTCAGGAATACTTGTCGCAATTCCAGAAATATTCCCTATAGTTTGTGGCTTTAATTCTAAAAGTTCTCCAACTTTTCTAAGTACTGGAACTAATAGATTCTTAGACACAAAGATTATGATTAATAATTCTATTATTAATTTTATAATTTCCCAAATAAAATTCATATATCTCTCCTATATATGAATTATTTACATTATAAAAAAAACTACACCTAAAATACTAAATTATATTTAATATTTTAGGTGTAGTTTATATATTTATTAATTATTTTAATAATTCTAATATTGCCATTTCTGCAGCGTCACCTTTACGAGGTCCTACTTTAATTATTCTTGTATATCCTCCAACTTTTCCAGCTGTAGCATATCTTTCTGCTAATTCTCCAAATAATTTTGCTGGAATGTCTATGTTTCTTCCATCTGCATCTTTAACTTTGCAAACAGTATTCATTATTTTTCTTCTTGCATTTAATCTTGAAGGCATATCTTTTTGTCTTTTTTCTGTTACTTCTTCTTTAACAACTTTTAAATATTCATTACCATTTTTGCTTTTTACTAATTCTGTAACTTTGTTTCCATTAGTATCTCTTTTTGCTCTTACTATTTTTTTGTCTTCCATTTCGAAATTATCTTTTTCTTTAATAGCTAAAGCAATTAGACTATTAGCAATAGCTTGAGTTTCTTTAGCTCTAGCTAATGTTGTAGTTATTTTTTCGTTTACTAATAAATCAGTTACTTGTGTTCTTAGCATTGCTTTTCTTTGTGCAGTTGTTTTTCCAAGTTTTCTATTCTTTGCCACTTCTTTCACACCTTTCTAATTTATTTTAATCATCATCTGGCGCAAAGTCTAATCCTAATGAATGTAATTTATTTGTTACTTCATCTAATGACTTTTTACCTAAATTCCTTACTTTCATCATTTCTGACTGAGTTTTATTTACTAAATCTTCTACTGTTACAATACCAGCTCTCTTTAAACAGTTAAATGAACGTACAGAAAGCTCTAAGTCTTCTATTGTCATTTCTAATACTTTTTCTTTCTTAGATTCTTCTTTTTCTACCATTACTTGAGTATTTTTTGCAGCTTCTGATAAATCAATAAATAATTCTAAGTGTCCAGTCATAACTTTAGCTGCTAAGCTAAGAGCTTCATATGGTTTTAAGCTACCATCTGTCCAAACTTCTATTACTAATTTATCATAATCTACCATTTGTCCAACTCTAGTATTTTCTACAGAATAATTTACTTTCTTTACAGGTGTATAAATTGAATCTATTGGAAGTACAGATATATCTTGTCCTTCTTTCTTATTTTGTTCTGCAGTATTATATCCTCTTCCTGTATTAACTGTCATTTCAATAACTAAATGTCCACCTTCTGAAACTGTTGCAATATGTAAGTCTTTATTTAAAACTTCTACAACACCATCAGTTATTATATCTCCAGCTGTAACTTCTCCTTCTTTTGCATCAATTCTAATAACTCTCTCTTCATTTCCATCCATTTTTAGACGAACATCTTTTAAGTTAACAATAAGTTCTGGCACGTCTTCCACTACATTTGGAATTGTAGAGAATTCATGTAAAACACCTTCTATTTTAATACTTGTAATTGCTGTTCCAGGTAAAGAAGAAAGTAATATTCTTCTTAATGAATTACCTATTGTTACACCATATCCACGTTCTAATGGTTCACAAACGAATTTAGAATAATTTCTTTTTTCATCAACTTCCAAGCATTGTATGTCTGGCTTTTCAAATTCAATCATATTTACCTCCTAATAGAGTTGCATTGATATAGCAACCTTTAAAATATTTACCACTTTGCTATGGTATACTATTATTTTGAGTAAAGTTCTACTATTAAATGCTCTTCTACTGGTAAATCAATATCTTCTCTTGATGCTAATCTAACTACTTTACCTGTTAAATTGTCTAGATCTCTTTCTAGCCAATCTGGAGTAGGTCTGCTAGCATTTTCTTCTACATTAGCTTTAATTGTAGCATTATCTTTCTTAATTTCTCTTACAGAAATTACATCTCCTGGTTTTACTAAATATGATGGTATATCACATTTCTTTCCATTTACATCAAATTGTGAATGATTTACAAATTGTCTAGCTTGTGCTCTTGAAGAAGCAAATCCTAATCTATATACAACGTTGTCTAATCTGCTTTCTAATATTGTTAATAATTCTTCACCAGTAATTCCTTTTTTGTTTGAAGCCATTTCAAAATATTTTCTGAATTGTTTTTCTCCAACTCCATAATACATTTTTGTTTTTTGTTTTTCTCTTAATTGTGTACCATATTCAGAAAGTTTATTTCTTTTTTGACCATGTTCTCCTGGTCCATAATTTCTTCTAGCAATACTACATTTTTCTGAATAACATCTGCTACCTTTTAAGAATAATTTTTGACCTTCTCTACGGCATATACGGCATTGTTCATCTTTATATCTTGCCATTTGTCTTTTACACCTCTTCTTTCAAATTTATTATTTCTTAATTATACTCTTCTTCTTTTTGGTGGTCTACAACCATTGTGTGGTATTGGTGTTACATCTTTGATGCTGCTTATTTCTAGACCTGTTGTTTGAAGTGATCTTATTGCAGCTTCTCTACCAGAACCTGGTCCTTTAACAAAAACATCAACTGTTTTTAATCCATGTTCCATAGCTTTTTTAGCTGCTGTTTCTGCAACTTCTCCTGCAGCAAATGGTGTGCTTTTTCTAGAACCTTTAAATCCTAATCCTCCAGCACTTGCCCAAGATATAACATTACCTTTAACGTCTGTAATTGTAACTATTGTATTGTTAAAACTAGAATGAATATGAGCTGAACCTTTTTCTATATTTTTTCTATCTCTTCTTCTAGTTACTGTCTTTTTTGTTACATTTTTAGCCATCTTTCTAGCTTACCTCCCTTTTTTATACTCTTACGAGCCTAAAAATTATTTCTTTTTGCTTACTAATTTTCTAGGACCTTTTCTTGTACGAGCATTAGTTTTTGTTCTTTGTCCTCTTACTGGAAGACCTCTTCTATGTCTTAATCCTCTATAGCATCCTATTTCTGTAAGTCTTTTAATATTTAATGCAACTTCTCTTCTTAAATCTCCTTCTAATAATAGGTGATTTGAATCAATTGCTTTTCTAATTGCTTGTACTTGATCTTCTGTTAAATCTTTTACTCTAGTATCTGGATTTACCTCTGCTTCTTTTAATAGTTTTTGTGATGTTGAAAGACCAATACCATAAATATATGTTAATCCAACTTCTACTCTTTTTTCTCTAGGTAAATCAATTCCTGATATACGAGCCATAATTGCACCTCCAAATTTTTTGTTTTTTAAGTATTAAGATTTATATATGAACACAAATTTGATAAAGAGATATACTCTTCAGCCGCTACCATTTTTGTGCTTATACCATAGGATTTGTATAATTGGTTTCCCAATTATAACTGTATGTATAAACTACGCTGTCTAACTATCCTTGTCTTTGTTTGTGTTTAGGGTTTTCACAAATAACTCTAACAACACCTTTTCTTTTAATAACCTTGCACTTTGGGCATATAGGTTTTACTGATGCTCTAACTTTCATTTGATACACCTCCTGTTATTACTCATTTTTTATACATTTTACTTGAGCAATTATGAAGCGTGAAATCAGATGTGTGGTTTAAATACACATCTCATCTCACACTTCATACCTAAGTTAATAGGATTTATTTAGCTCTCCATGTTATTCTTCCTCTATTTAAATCATATGGTGATAATTCTACTTTTACTCTATCACCTGGTAATATTTTGATATAGTTCATTCTAAGTTTTCCTGAAATATGTGCCAATATTTGATGACCATTTTCAAGTTCTACTTTAAAATTAGTATTTGGTAGTGTTTCTACAACAACTCCTTCTACTTCGATTACATCTTCTTTTGCCAAATTTATTCCCTCCCGAATAATTTAAACATTATTTTAACTATAAATAGCTAATATAGTATACACCATTTTTACACTATAGTCAAGATTTTTGGCTCTTTTTCTGTAATTAAAATTGTATTTTCATAATGTGCTGCTCTTGTTCCATCTTCTGTTATAATCCCCCAGCCATCATCTAATTCTAAAATATTTGGTTTTCCTGCAATTACCATAGGTTCAATTGCTAATGTCATTCCTGGTTCTAACCTAGGTCCTCTACCTGCTTTTCCGTAATTTGGAATTCCTGGATCTTCATGCATTTCTCTTCCTATACCATGTCCTTGAAATTCTCTTACTACTGAAAAACCATTTTTTTCTACATATTCACCTATTGCATGTGATATGTCACCTAGTCTATTACCTTTTTTAGCATATTTAATTCCTTCAAAGAAAGCTTGTTTTGTTACATCTATTAGTCTTTGACTTGCTTTATCTATTTTTCCAACAGCATATGTTCTACAGCAATCTCCATTAAATCCGTCTTTATATGCTACTAAATCTACACTTACAATATCTCCTTCTTTTAGTACTTCTCTTTTAGAAGGAATTCCATGAATTACTACATCATTTACAGAACTACAAATACTTGCTGGAAAATCTGGAACTCCATCTACTCCACTTGGGTATCCTTTTTCTGCTGGGATTGCTCCATTTTTTCTCATTGTTTCTTCTGCAATTTTGTCTAATTCATAAGTTGTAATTCCTGGTTTTATTGCTGCTTCTATAGCTTTTTGTGCAAGAAATGCAACCCTACAAGCCTCTTTCATTTTTTCTATTTCTTTTGGAGATTTTATATATATCATTTATATTACTTCCTTATCTATTTTCATTATAGTTTTTTAACCATTCACTTATCATTTCTTCTGTTATATTTACATTTGCATGTAATTTTACTTTATAAAGTAATCCTTTTTCTTCATAATATTCTATAAGCTCTTTTGATTGTTCATGATATACTCTTAATCTTTCTGTTATTGTTTCTTCATTATCATCTTTTCTTTGAATTAATTTGCTTCCACAAATATCACATATATCTTCTACTTTTGGTTTCTTATATTCTAGATTATATATTGCTCCACAATCTTTGTTTGAACAAATTCTTCTCTTTACAGTTCTATATATTATGTCTTCATCTGGAATATCTAAAAATAATGCTAAATCTACTTTTTGATTTTGTTCTTCTAGCATTTCTTCTAGTGCTTCTGCTTGTTTTTTATTTCTTGGAAATCCATCAAATACTACACCATTTGAATCTTTAAATTGATTTATTTTTCCTTTTAACATATTAATTGTTATTTCATCTGGTACTAAATTTCCTTTATCAATGTATTCTTGTGCTTTTTTTCCTAATTCTGTTCCATTTTTTATTTCTTCTCTAAACATATCTCCCGTTGCAATATGCCCCATATTTTGTGTCTTTTCAAATAAATTTGATACTGTTCCTTTACCACTACCTGGTCCACCTAATAAAACAATATTCATTCTCTTCACTCCTATCTTTTCTTATGCAAATATTATTTTTTAAATATATATTTTGCAGTATATATTTAAAAAATAATATTTGATTATCCTAAAATAATCATTTTATTGTGATTTAATTGCATGGGCACGACCAAGGTTAGTCCAGAGTCGTACCCTGATACAATAAATTTTATTCTAAGAATCCCTTGTAATGTCTCATTACTAATTGTGATTCTAATTGTTGAACTGTTTCTAATGCAACACCAACTATAATAAGTATAGATGTTCCTCCAAATGCTACATTTAAATTTGTAAATCTCATAAACATTGGAAGTATAGCTATAAGTGCTAAGAATAATCCACCAAATAATGTTAATTTAGTAAGAACTGATGATAGATATTCTGTAGTTGGTTTTCCAGCTCTTATTCCTGGTATGAATCCACCATTTTTCTTAATATTTGCAGAAACCTCAGCTGGGTTAAATGTCGCATATATATAGAAGAATGTGAATCCTACTATTAATAGTAAATACACTATTGCATTTGCTATTGTATATCCAAGTGCTACATCTGAACTTGAAGTAGCTATTGAGAAATTATATATTACATTCCAGAATCCAGTATGTGTTGCAATACTTGGATCAAATATTTGTATTATCATTGCTGGGAATGTCATAAATGATGATGCAAATATTATTGGCATAACACCAGCCATAGCTATTTTTAATGGTATATATGTATTTTGTGCACCCATCATTTTTCTTCCAACAACTTTCTTAGCATATTGTACAGGTATTCTTCTTTCTGCTTGTTGTATAAATACAACTGCAGTAACTAATATTAAAGCTCCTATTACAATAGCTAATGCTACTAATAATCCAGTTGTACTAAATCCTGATTCTGTCATTATTAAAGACCAAATTGAACTTACTGCACTTGGTAATCTTGAAACTATACCAATAAAGATAATCATAGAAACTCCATTACCAATTCCTTTATTAGTAATTTGGTCACCAATCCACATAAGTAATGCTGTACCAGCCATAAGACCTGTTACGACTAATACACCTGATAATATTCCTGAATCTACGAATATTCCTTGTGCTTGATATGATAAATATAAACCAATTCCTTCTATTAATGCTAACACAATAGAAAGTGCTTTTGTATATTTATCTACCTTTTGTCTTCCAACTTCTCCACCCTCTTTTGCTAATCTTTCTAAAGAAGGTATAATCATTGTTAATAATTGTATAACAATTGAAGCTGTGATATATGGTGTTACTGACATAGCAAATATTGAGAAATTAGAAAATGCTCCACCAGAGATTATATCAATCAATCCTACTAATCCATTGGTATTTGAACCTCTCATAGCTTCTAATTGTACTACATCTACGCCAGGAACAGTTATAAAACATCCTAACCTAAACACTATAATCAATACTAATGTGTATAATAATCTTTTTCTTACTTCAGGTGTCTTTAATGCATTTTTTATAGTTTTAAACAACTAAATCACCTCAATCTTTCCTCCTGCTGCTTCTATTTTTTCTGCAGCTGCTTTTGTAAATCTCTTAGCTTTAACAGTTAATTTTTTCTCTAATTTTCCTGTAGCTATTACTACTATTCCATCATTAACTTTTCCGATAATTCCTTCTGCTAATAGGCTTTCTGCTGTAACTTCTGAAGCTTCGCTTTTATTTAACATTGTTAAAGTTACTTCTGTATATTTTTTAGCATGGATATTATTGAATCCTCTTTTTGGAAGTCTTCTATATAAAGGTGTTTGACCTCCTTCGAATCCTCTTCTTACTCCTCCGCCAGATCTAGCTTTTTGTCCTTTATGTCCTTTTCCAGATGTTTTTCCAAGACCTGAACCGATACCACGACCTAATCTTTTTCTCTTAATTCTAACGTTTGATGGTCCTAATTCTCCTAATTGCATTTCGTAAATTGCACCTCCTTAAAATTTGATATTATTATTATAATATATCAGAAACTTTTTTTCCTCTTTTTTTAGCAATTTGTTCTACTGTTCTCATATTTTCTAATCCATTCATTGTTGCATACACAACATTTCTTGGATTGTTTGTACCAAGAACTTTAGTTTTTATATCTTTGTATCCAGCTAATTCTAATACAGCTCTTGCACTTCCTCCTGCAATAACTCCAGAACCTTCTACAGCTGGTTTTAACATTACTCTTGCACTTCCGAATTTACCAATAAATTCGTGAGGGATTGTTGTTCCAACTACTGGTACTTCTTTTAAATTTTTTCTAGCATCATCTATTGCTTTCTTTATTGCATCAGGTACTTCTGCTGCCTTTCCATTTCCAACACCAACGTGTCCGTTTCCGTCACCAACAACTACTAAAGCACTAAATCTAAAAGTTCTACCACCTTTAACAACTTTAGCAACTCTGTTTATTGCAACAACTTTCTCTTTTAATTCAACTGCATTCTCTTCTTGCATCGGTTTTCTTTCCTCCTTTTCTTTTTGAATATATCTAATATATTTTAGAAGTTTTTATTTTTATTCTTTATTTATTAGAAGTTTAATCCACCATTTCTTGCAGCATCTGCTAATTCTTTAATAACTCCATGATAGATATATCCACCTCTATCAAAAACAACATCTTTAATATTTTTTTCTAATGCTCTTTTTGCTATAAGTGCTCCAACTTCTTTTGCTGCTTCTTTGTTTGCATATTTATTTTTAACTTCTTTATCTAATGTAGAAGCTGAAACTAAAGTTTTTCCAGCAACATCATCAATTACTTGTACATATAAATTTGTATTACTTCTATATACACATAATCTTGGACGTTCAGCTGTTCCACTTATTTTTCTACGAACACGAGCATGTCTTCTTGCTCTTTCCATTTTTCTGTTTGTTTTTGTAATCACTTTGCTCTCTCCTTTCTATAAACTAAAGTCTATTTTTTACCAGCTTTACCTTCTTTACGTCTGATAACTTCATAATCATATTTAATACCTTTTCCACCATAAACTTCTGGTGCTCTTTTAGATCTGATAACTGCTGCTGTTTGACCAACTAATTCTTTATCAATTCCCTTTACAATGATTGTATTTGCATCTGGAACGTCAAATGTGATTCCTTCTGGAGCTTCGAATATTACTGGGTGTGAATAACCTAATGTTAAGTTTAAGTTATTTCCTTGTTTTTGTACTCTATATCCAACACCATTAATTTGTAATGTTCTTGTAAATTCGTGTTTTACTCCTTCTATCATGTTTTTAATTAAAGTTCTTGTTAAACCATGTAAACCTTTGTTAAAGTTTTCATCGTCTGGTCTTGTAACTTTAACTTCATTATCTTCTATTGTAACAGTGATATTTTTATGAATATCTCTTTCTAATGTACCTTTTGGTCCTTTTACAGTTAAATGTTGTCCGTCTAATTTTACTTCAACACCTTCTGGTATTGCAACAGGTGCATTTCCTATTCTTGACATTTCGTTTTTCCCTCCTTCTTGTTAAAATTACCAAATATATGCTAAAACTTCTCCTCCAAGATTTTCTTTTCTTGCTTCTTTATCTGTTTTAATTCCTTTTGATGTAGAAATTAAAGCGATTCCTAAACCATTTAAAACTTTTGGTAATTTTTCTGCAGAAGCATATACTCTTAATCCTGGTTTACTTATTCTTTTAATTCCAGCTATTACTTTAGCTCCATTTTCATCATATTTTAAAGCTATTCTTAATATTCCTTGATTTTCGTTTGCTATTTCTTCAACAGATTTAATATATCCTTCATTATATAATATATCTGCTATTGCTTTTTTCATTTTTGAAGCAGGAACGTCAACTGTTTTATGCTTTGCAGCACTTGCATTTCTAATTCTTGTTAACATATCTGCTATTGGATCTGTAGTATTCACTTAAGTTTCCCTCCTTTTTATATTCTACCAGCTTGCTTTTTTAACACCTGGGATTTCTCCTTTATGTGCTAAATTTCTAAAGCAAACACGGCAAATTCCATATTTTCTAATATATCCATGTGGTCTTCCACATATTTTACATCTATTATATTCTCTAGTAGCATATTTTTGTGGTCTTTGTTGTTTTACTTTTAAAGATTTTTTAGCCATATTAATCTCCTTTCTTTGGACTAATTTTTGAATGGCATACCTAGAAGTTTTAATAATTCCTTTCCTTCTTCATCAGTTTTTGCTGTTGTAACAAAAATAATATCCATTCCTCTTAATTTATCTACTTTATCATATTCTATTTCTGGGAATATTAATTGTTCTTTAACACCCATAGAGAAATTTCCTCTTCCATCAAAAGAATTTGCTGAAATTCCTCTGAAATCTCTTATTCTTGGCATAGCAACATTGAATAATTTGTATGCGAAATCATACATTTTTCCTCTTCTTAATGTTACTTTACATCCAACATTAACTCCCTCTCTTAATTTAAAAGCAGCTATTGATTTTCTTGCTTTTGTTACGATTGGTTTTTGTCCTGTTATTATAGCTAAATCATTCATTGCGTTATCTAATGATTTTGGATTATCTTTAATATCTCCAAGACCAATATTTATAACGATTTTATCTAATTTTGGAACTTCCATTATTGATTTATAATTAAATTTTTTCATCATTGCTGGAACTACTTCTTTTTCATATTGTTCTCTTAATTTTTCCATTAGGATACAAATCCTCCTTTCTTAACATTATTTTATTTCTGCATTACATTTTTTACATACACGAACTTTACTATCTTTTTCTACTTTGTATGCAATTCTTGTTACTTTTCCACATTTAGAGCAAACTACACCAACTTTGCTACTATGTATTGGGTATTCAGCTGGTATAATTCCTCCTTCTTCACCTTGTCTTCTTGGTTTTACATGTTTTTTTCTGATGTTAACTCCTTTAACAACAATTTTTTGTGTTTTTGGAATTACTTCTAATACTTCTCCTGTTTTACCTTTATCATTTCCAGATAAAACTTTAACTGTATCACCTTTTTTTATTCTCATTATAGGATTCTCCTCCTTTTCTACAATTTTTGCTTTTATCTCATTATGTTTAATAATTAGCTCGGTTTATAAAAGATACTTAGTTATATTTCTTTTCTAAGTTTTACAAAAATCATTTCATGATTTTTGTATCTTTAATTTGTAACATTTCAAAATATCGCAGATATTTTGAAATTAACAGCTTAAAGAACTTCTGGAGCTAATGATAAAATTTTCATGTAATTTTTATCTCTTAATTCTCTTGCAACAGGCCCAAATATACGTGTTCCTCTTGGGTTTCCGTCTTCTTTAATAAGTACTGCTGCATTTTCATCAAATCTTACATATGATCCGTCTGCTCTTTTTGTAGGTTTCTTTGTTCTAACTACAACTGCTTTAACAACATCACCTTTTTTTACTTGTCCTCCAGGTATTGCTGTCTTTACAGAAGCTACTATAACATCACCTATTCTAGCATATTTTCTATATGAACCACCTAAACATCTAATACACATAATTTCTCTTGCACCAGTGTTATCAGCAACTTTTAATATAGTTTGTTGTTGTACCATGTTAATTAGTACCTCCTTTTCCTTCTATAATAAGTTATTTTATAACTGCTTTTTCAATAACTTCAACTAATCTCCATCTTTTATCTTTAGAAAGTGGTCTAGTTTCCATTACTCTTACTCTATCTCCAATTTGACATTCGTTATTTTCGTCATGAGCTTTTAATTTATATGTTTTCTTAACGAATTTTCCATATTTTTTATGTTTTTCACTAGTTTCAACTGCAACAACGATTGTTTTATCCATTTTATTAGATACAACTGTTCCAACTAAAACTTTACGAAGATTTCTTTCTTCCATTAGAACTTCTCCTTTCTAAGCATTTTTGCTTTCAGCTATTTTTCTTTCTGTTAAAACTGTATTTATTCTTGCTATGTCTTTTCTTACTTCTTTTATTCTCATTGGATTATCTAATCCATGTGTAGCTAAACTAAATCTTAATTTGAATAATTCTGTTTTTAATTCAGATAATTCTTTTTCTAGTTCTGGTGAAGACATTTCCTTAATTTTACTAATCTTCATTGCTATCACCCACCTTATCTTCAGATTCTCTTGCTACGAATTTACATTTTACTGATAATTTATTCATAGCTAGTCTTAAAGCTTCTCTTGCTGTTGCTTCAGGAACTCCAGCTATTTCGAACATAACTCTTCCTGGTTTTACTGGAGCTACATAATATTCTACAGCACCTTTACCTTTACCACCACGAGTTCCGGCTGGTTTACTTGTAATAGGTTTGTCTGGGAATATTTTTATCCAAACTTTTCCACCTCTTTTGATATAACGTGTCATAGCAATACGTGCTGCTTCTATTTGATTTCCTGTTATTAATCCAGCTTCTAATGTTTGAATTCCATATTCTCCGTTTGTAACTTTTGTTCCTCTTGTTGCTTTTCCTCTATTTCTACCTTTTTGTTGTTTTCTGTATTTTGTTCTTTTTGGCATTAATGGCATTATTGCTCTCCTCCTTCCACGTTTTTCTTAGTTGGAAGAACTTCTCCTTTATAAATCCAAACTTTTACACCAACTTTTCCATATGTTGTATCTGCTTCTGCAAATCCATAGTCAATGTCAGCTCTTAAAGTTTGAAGTGGTATAGTACCATCTTTGTAGAACTCTGTTCTAGCCATGTCAGCTCCACCTAATCTTCCAGAGCATGCTGTTTTAATTCCTTGAGCTCCTGCTCTCATTGTTTTTTGCATACATTGTTTCATAGCTCTTCTGAATGAAATTCTTCTCTCTAATTGTCCTGCAATATTTTCTGCAACTAATTGCGCATCTAAATCTACATTTTTAACTTCAACTATATTTAAGTTTACAGTTTTTCCTATCATTTTTTGTAATTCTTCTTTTAATGTTTCAACTAAATTTCCACCTTTACCGATAACTAAACCTGGTTTAGCTGTGTAAACGCTTACTTTAACAAATTTAGCTGTTCTTTCTATTTCAATTTTAGAAATTCCACTTGCATATAATTTTTTCTTTAATACTTTACGAATGTTGTAATCTTCTACAAGGTAATCGCCAAAGTTTTTAGAATCAGCATACCATTTTGAATCCCAGTTTTTGATTACTCCAACTCTTACACCATGTGGATTAACTTTTTGTCCCATTTCTAAAATTCCTCCTCTCTTAATCTTCACATTCTCTTAATACTATTGTTATATGTGTTGTTCTTTTTCTAATTCTTACTGCTGAACCTTTTGCAGCTGGTCTAATTCTTTTTAGAGTTGGACCTTGGTTAGCATATATTTCAGATATATATAATTTTTCATGACTCATATCATGATTATTCTCTGCATTTGCAATTGCTGATTTTAATAACTTTTCTAGTATTGGTGATGATGCTTTAGGTGTAAATTTCATTATAGCTAATGCTTCATCAACTTTTTTACCTCTTACTAAATCTGCAACTATTTTTACTTTTCTAGCTGATATTCTAGCAAATTTTAATTGTGCTCTTGCTTCATTAATTGTTGCTTGCTCTTGCATTATTTTCCCTCCTTGTTATTTTTATTTCTTAACTGTAGATTTTTTATCTCCAGCGTGACCTTTAAAAGTTCTTGTAGGAGCGAATTCTCCTAATTTATGACCTATCATTTCTTCTGTTAAATAAACAGGTACATGTTTTCTACCATCATGAACTGCTATTGTATGTCCAACCATTTGAGGATATATTGTAGAAGCTCTTGACCATGTTTTTAATACTTCTTTTTTTCCTGTTTCATTCATTTCTTCTATTCTCTTTAGAAGTTTTTCTTGTACATAAGGTTTCTTTTTGCTTGATCTTGACATTTATTTATTTCCCTCCTTTAAGACTATTTTCTTCTCTTAACTATGAATTTATTTGATAATTTCTTTTTATTTCTTGTCTTGTATCCAAGTGCTGGTTTACCCCAAGGTGTTAATGGTCCTGCGTGTCCTACTGGTGCTCTACCTTCACCACCACCATGTGGGTGATCTACTGGGTTCATAACAGATCCTCTAACTTGTGGTCTCCATCCCATATGTCTCTTTCTACCAGCTTTACCAATTTTAATTGTATCATGTTCAGCATTTCCAACTGTTCCAATTGTAGCTCTACATCTTGTTAAGATTAATCTCATTTCTCCTGAAGGAAGTCTTACGTGTGCATATTTACCTTCTTTTGCCATAAGTTGTGCTTCTTGACCTGCACTTCTTACTAATTTTCCACCTTGTCCTGGATTTAATTCTATATTGTGAATCATTGTACCTACTGGTATAGATTCGATTGGCATACAGTTACCTGGTTTGATATCTACTTTAGCTCCAGATACAACTTTGTCTCCATCTTTTAATCCTAAAGGTGCTAAGATATATGCTTTTGTTCCATCTTCATATTGAATTAAAGCTATATTTGCACTTCTGTTTGGATCATATTCGATTCCTATAACTGTTGCTGTCATATCATCTTTTATACGTTTAAAATCTATTATTCTGTATTTTTGTCTATTTCCTCCACCTTGATGTCTAACAGTAATTCTTCCATATGAATTTCTTCCTGCTTTTTCTTTTTTCTTTGCTAATAAAGATTTTTCAGGTGTCTTTTTTGTTATTTCATCAAATGCAGAAACTGTCATGTTTCTTCTTGATGGTGTATATGCTTTAAATCTTTTAACTGCCATTTTAAATTTTCCTTTCTTAATTTATATTTGTAGATTTTTTCCTGCTCTACATGCAGATATTCTTTATTATCCTGGTATTTTCCAGATAGTTTTCTTTTGATTGTAATCTATATAATTACAAAATTAAGCTCCCATAAATTCATCAATAGAATCTTTATATTTCTTAGAAATTTTTGTTGTTTTTCCACCTTTTGCTAAATATGTTTTTTGCTCTGGATTTGTATCTATTGTGACAATAGCTTTTTTCCAGTCAGATGTTTTTCCAACATATCTTCCCATTCTTTTTTGTTTTCCGCTTACATTCATAGTATTAACTTTTAATACTTTAACTTCGAAAAGTTTTTCAACAGCATTTTTAATATCTATTTTTGTAGCTTTTGGATTTACTTCAAAGGTATACTTTCCTTCATTTAGTCCATCATTACTTTTTTCTGTAATTATTGGAGCAATTATTATTTCTTCTGGTCTCATTATGCGTACACCTCCTCTAATTTCTTAACAGCATCTAGAGTTACAACTAGTTTATTGTATTTTAATAAATCATAAACATTTATTGTATTTACTAATGTTGTTTTTACATTTTTGATGTTTCTTGCTGATTTTTGAACGTTTTCATTTCTTTCTGGTAATAAGATTAGTGTTTTTCCTTCTACTTTTAAGTTTGCTAAAGTTTTAACCATAGCTTGTGTTTTTATTTCTTTCATTTCTGCTTTGTCTAAAACAACTAAATTGTTTTCTAAAACTTTTGAACTTAATACTGAACGTATTGCTAATCTTCTTTCTTTTTTATTAACAGTATATTTATATGAACGAGGTTTTGGTCCTAATGCTATTCCACCTTTTACCCATTGTGGTGCTCTTATAGAACCTTGTCTTGCTCTACCTGTTCCTTTTTGTCTCCATGGTTTTCTACCACCACCAGATACTTCTGATCTTGTTTTTGTACTTTGTGTTCCTTGTCTTTGGTTAGCTAAGTAGTTAACTAATACACTATGTACTACTGCTTCATTTGGTTCAATTCCAAATACATTATCATTTAATTCTACGTCGCTAACTTTTTTACCTTCCATATTATATACATCTATTTTAGGCATTGTACTTTTCCTCCCTTCCTATTTACTCATTTTTACGCTTGATTTTATTTTTAGGATAGCTCCTTTTGGTCCTGGAACGCTTCCTTTTACTAATAATACATTTTTATCCATATCAACTTTGATTATTTCTAAGTTTTGGATTGTTATTTTTTGTACACCCATGTGTCCTGGTAATTTCTTACCTTTAAATACTCTACCTGGTGTAGATGTTGATCCCATTGAACCTGGTCTTCTATGATACATAGAACCATGTCCCATTGGTCCTCTGTGTTGTCCATGTCTTTTGATAACACCTTGGAATCCTTTTCCTTTTGATATCCCTTGAACATCAACTTTTTCACCTTGTTCAAATGTATCAGCTTTTACTTCATCTCCAACTTTTACATTTTGAACATCGTCTAATCTAAATTCTCTTAAATGTTTTTTTGCTTCAACATTTGCTTTTGCAAAATGTCCAGCTTGTGGTTTGTTTACTTTGTGAGATTTTACTTCTCCAAATCCTAATTGGATAGCATTGTATCCATCTGTTTCTACTGTTTTTACTTGTGCTACTACACAAGGTCCAGCTTCTATAACTGTTACTGGAATGATCATACCTTTTTCATCAAATATTTGTGCAATTATATCCCCTCTTGATGTTTTTATTGGATCTACTTCAATGCCAAGTTCTTTTGCAACTTTTTGTGCTTGTTCGTCAGTTTCAATTGTATTGAAGTCAACACCTGTAACATTTTTTATTGCATCTTTTCTTTGTGCTAAGTTAGCAAATAATATATAATGTTTATAAATATATAGTTTTTTCTTTAAACTAACACCTTTTAAATCTATATCTAATATTTCTTTAAAATATTCATAATAACCTAATGGATTTTCAAAAAATACTTTCAATATATTTTTAGAATATCC
>OHKU01000199.1_pt1 | contig 35199 bp, 34 predicted proteins | sample 1568911 | NCBI WGS metagenome assembly OHKU01 (sample SAMEA3879574, study PRJEB24766) | human gut metagenome | biome: human-associated habitat; feature: feces | place: USA | collected 1985/1987
GGAAAACCCCTGAAGAAGTCTTCTTTAACAAGGTGTTGCACTTGACTTGACAATCTAGGGCAAAAAAGGTTCTAAGCCGCCGGAGGCAACCATCAAAATCCGTAATTTTGGCGGCGTGTACGGCCAAAATATTAGAGCCGGATTTAAAATCAAGGACTGCGGTCCTCGAGAATCCACGGTTTTTTTGACAGTCTGTTCAATACGGTAATTACATAACAGCTAACGTCCAAAGCTTTTCCCAGCGGCCAGCAGCTGCGATTCCGTGACTTTACAATACATGCGGCAGAGCAGGCCTTACTTTACTTTTATTTAACATATCAGCCCTTTTGCACTTTACAAACGCAGGATAGAATCAATTCGTAAAGTATCGAAAGGAGAATGAAAACATGAAAAAAACATTGGCATTGATTCTGGCAATTATGATGATTGCCTTTGCCGCAGCAGGCTGTACGGAAAGTGGAGGCGGATACGGGGATGAGGATAATACCGGCAGTCCCGCCTCAGGCGCCACACCTAATTCAAAACCTTCCTCCAGCCCTTCGGCTAACCCTGCCGGCAGCACCGGATTTGACAGCGACAGGGATATCACAGTAATTTCCAGGGAAGAAGGCTCTGGAACCAGGGGCGCGTTCATAGAGCTTACCGGAGTTGAACAGAAGGACGAAAACGGCGAAAAGATGGATAAAACCACGCTGGACGCGCAAATAACGAATAACACCTCCGTAATGATGACCGCCGTAGCCGGCAATGAGTATGCTATCGGTTATATTTCCCTTGGCTCCCTCAATGAAACGGTTAAGGCTATAGCGATTGACGGAGTGGAAGCGAACGTTGAAAACATAAAGAATGGAACCTATTCCTTGGTGCGCCCGTTCAACATCGCTGCTAAAGAGGATATAAGCGAAGTGGCGTCAGATTTCATCAAGTTCATATTGAGCGCAGAAGGTCAGAAGGTTGTTGAGGAAAGCGGCTATATCACAATCGACGGCGCTAAAGCTTACGATGGAAACAAGCCTTCCGGCAAGATTGTAGTAGCCGGCTCATCGTCGGTAACTCCGGTAATGGAAAAGCTTAAGGAAGCGTATCTGCAGATAAACCCTGACGCGAAGATCGATATTCATCAGAGCGATTCGACTACGGGAATGACGTCGGCCATAAATGGAATATGCGATATAGGAATGGCGTCGAGGGATCTAAAGGAAAGCGAACTGTCAAGCGGGCTTACCGCCACCGTTATAGCTCAGGATGGCATTGCAGTCATCGTCAACAATGATAATCCCATAACCGGTATGACCGTAGAGCAGATAAGGGATATATATATCGGAACGGTTACGAGCTGGAAGAGCTTTGCGGAATAAGGGGCTTCTTTCGGCGGATGAGGGCAGGTTAAGCCTGCCCCTTTACCCTTAGGAGGGACTATGGCGAAAATAAGAGAAATGCTTATGCGCGGGGTATTCTTTCTCGCTGCGCTTGCCTCAATACTGGCTGTTATTCTGATATGCGTGTTTCTGTTTGCCAACGGAATACCCGCAATAGGAGAAATAGGCGTGTTTAAATTCCTTCTTGGTACCCAATGGCGTCCGAGCAACGATATCTACGGCATATTGCCTATGATACTGGGAAGCCTTTATGTGACAGCGGGAGCGGTCATAATCGGAGTACCGATAGGGATACTAACGGCTGTATTTATGGCAAGGTTTTGTAAAAAACGGTTGTATAAGGCGCTGAAGCCGGCAATAGGCCTTCTCGCCGGAATCCCTTCAATCGTTTACGGCTTTTTTGGACTGGTGGTCCTCGTTCCGTTTATCAGAAATACCTTTGGGGGCGATGGCAGCAGTATTCTTACAGCCTCGGTGCTCTTAGGGATTATGATACTCCCTACCATAATAAGCGTCGCCGAGGCTTCGCTTAGGGCGGTTCCGGAGCAGTATTACGAGGGTGCGCTGGCGCTGGGCGCCACGCACGAGCGAAGCGTGTTCTTTACCGTGCTTCCGGCTGCGAAATCGGGTATATTTGCGGGCGTGGTGCTTGGCATCGGGCGCGCGATAGGAGAGGCCATGGCCGTTATGATGGTAGTAGGCAATCAGCCGAGACTGCCTGGCGGCATTCTGGACGGTATAAGGACGCTCACGTCCAATATAGTCATGGAAATGGGCTATGCGACAGACCTGCACCGTGAGGCGCTTATAGCAACCGCCGTAGTATTATTTGTATTTATCCTTATCATCAATATTTCGTGTTCTGTGCTGAAAAGGAGGACAAACAAATGAGGGCGGTTTCCAAAGGCATGCGCGGCGGGCGCAGACAAGGGACGCTATCGGCGTTTTTGAGATTTATTGTACGCATTGCAGCGGTAATAACGGTTTCGGTGTTCGTATTCCTGGTAGGGTACATCCTGGTAAAGGGCGTTCCGCATATTACGCTGGATTTATTTGCGTTTAAATACACGTCTGAAAACGTATCGCTGTTCCCTGCCCTTGTAAACACGATTACGATGACGCTTGTATCGCTGCTGATCGCGGTGCCGCTTGGCATATTCGCGGCAATCTATCTTGTTGAGTACGCAAAGCGCGGCAATAAATTCGTGGGTATCATAAGGACGACCGCGGAAACGTTGGCGGGAATCCCCTCGATAGTATATGGACTGTTCGGAATGCTGTTCTTTGTAACGGCGCTTGAATGGAGCTATTCAATGCTTGCCGGAGCGTTTACGCTGTCAATAATGATACTTCCGCTGATCATCAGAACCACCGAGGAAGCGCTTATCTCGGTGCCGGATTCTTACAGAGAGGGCAGCTTCGGCCTTGGAGCGGGCAGGCTGCGCACAGTGTTTAGAATCGTGCTGCCATCGGCGGTGCCGGGCATATTATCTGGAGTTATACTGTCCATAGGCAGAATAGTCGGGGAGACGGCGGCTCTGATATATACGGCCGGAACCGTGGCGGATATACCGCCGGACCTCCTATCGTCGGGAAGAACACTGGCGGTGCATATGTACGCGCTTTCCAACGAGGGGCTGTATATAGACCAGGCATATGCTACGGCCGTAGTATTGATCGTGATTGTATTTGGAATAAACGCGATGTCCGCGTTCATAGCAAAGAGGATAGCGAGGCAAGGATGAATGGAAAAATTTGTACTTAACAACGTAGAATTAAGATATGGAGATTTCACAGCGTTGAAGGACGTCAACTTAAAAATCCCGGAAAAGGAGATCACCGCTTTCATCGGGCCGTCGGGCTGCGGAAAGTCGACCCTGTTAAAGACGCTGAACCGAATGAATGATCTGATTGAAAACTGTAAGATAACCGGAGAAATTTTGCTTGACGGGGAAGATATATATGGAAACATGGACGTAAACCTGCTGAGAAAGCGGGTAGGAATGGTTTTTCAAAAGCCTAACCCATTTCCAATGAGCGTGTACGACAACATAGCTTTCGGTCCTAAAACCCATGGAATCAGGTCAAAGGTTAAGCTTGATGAAATCGTTGAAAAATCGCTCCGCGACGCTGCGATATGGGACGAGGTAAAGGATCGGTTAAAAAAAAGCGCCCTTGGCCTTTCGGGCGGTCAGCAGCAGAGGTTGTGTATCGCGAGGGCGCTTGCGGTGGGGCCGGAGGTACTGCTTATGGACGAACCGACCAGCGCGCTGGATCCTATATCCACCTCAAAGATTGAAGAGCTTGCCACAGAATTGAAGCGGGACTATACTATAATTATAGTTACGCACAATATGCAGCAGGCGGTTCGCATATCGGATAGAACCGCGTTTTTCCTCATCGGCGAGGTTGTTGAGTACAACAGCACGGAAAAGCTGTTCTCAATGCCGGAGGATAAACGGACCGAGGATTATATAACCGGGAGGTTTGGATAAGATGCGCAGCAAATTCGACGAACAGCTGGAACTTTTGAATGTGGAGCTCATAAAGATGGGTTCGCTATGCGAGGACGCCATATCATCAGCTGTAAGGGCGCTTTTAGAGAATGACCGAAAGCTGGCTCAGGACGTGTTTTTGATAGACGGCGAGATTGACCAGATGGAACGGGATATAGAGTCGCTGTGTATGAAGCTATTGTTGCAGCAGCAGCCCGTAGCAAGCGACCTGAGGCTTATATCCTCTGCGATAAAGATGATATCGGACATGGAACGCATAGGGGACCAGGCGTCGGACATCGCTGAAATAAGCGAGTTTATCAGCGTAAATGAGGATGACAAGAGACTTATTGGTGATATGTCAAACGCGGCTATAAGGATGGTTACGCGGAGCATAGATTCATTCGTTAGACGCGATATAGAGCTGGCCTATGATGTCATAGAAGCGGACGACGCCGTCGACGGACTATTTGATAGGGTAAAAAACGTTTTAATAACAACAATAGCAAACTTTCCGGGTCGCGGCGGATATTGCCTTGACCTGCTTATGATCGCAAAATATCTTGAGCGTATAGGGGATCATGCCACCAATATAGCGGAGTGGGTCGAGTTTTCCATAACGGGACTTTATAAAGGAGAACCATTATGATTTATATAGTAGAAGATGATGAAAATATCAGGGAACTTGTGGTATACACCTTGAAGAGCACGGGCTTTGAGGCCGAAGGCTTTGAAAGGGGCGAACCGTTCTGGGGCGCGCTGAAAACGCGGATGCCCTCGCTTGTTCTGCTTGACATAATGCTTCCAGAGGAGGACGGGCTGACAATTTTAAAGAGGCTCAGGACCGATCCGCGCACAAAGAGGCTTCCCATAATGATGCTTACCGCAAAGGGGACGGAATATGACAAGGTCCTCGGCCTTGACGGGGGAGCGGACGATTATATAGCCAAGCCGTTCGGAATGATGGAATTGGTGGCGCGAATAAGGGCGCTCCTTCGAAGGACGGCCGATGAAGGAGAGGCGGGTCAGCTTAAGTACGAAGGTCTTTGCGTTGATAAATTAAAGCATACGGTTACGGCCGATGGCAATGATGTGGCGCTGACATTTAAAGAGTTTGAGCTTTTGTGCACGCTGCTTGAGGCGGACGGGAATGTGATGACCAGGGACACCCTCCTTACGAAGATCTGGGGCTATGACTTTGACGGGGAAACCAGAACGGTGGATGTACATGTGCGGACGCTCAGGCAAAAGCTGGGGCATTACGGGGAGATAATAGAAACGGTAAGGGGACTGGGCTACAGGATCAAGGAAAGATGATGAGAAATAAGATTTTAAAGAGCATATGTTTTATATCGGCGCTTTCTCTGGTGCTGGTATCGGCTGTTGCCTTTGGCGTAATGTACGGAGACTTTTACGAAAACATGAAGCAGGAAGTAAAGCGGGAGGCGTCTAATCTTATTAGGGCGGCTGAGTACCTTGGAGAGGAATACTTAAGCTCGGTCAACCTAGGAAGCGGCGACAGGGTTACGCTGGTTTCGGGGGATGGCACGGTGGTGTTTGACAGCCGCGCGGATGAGAACTCAATGGGGAACCACCTGCAAAGGCCAGAAGTACAGAAGGCTTTGACGGATGGCTTTGGCGAGGACACCCGACTCTCGGAGACCATAGATGAACAGACCTATTATTATGCGGTGCTGCTTAAAAACGGCAATATATTGCGTGTATCAAGGATAACGCACAGCGTTGTAGCCTCCGCGCTTAACCTTCTCCCATGGCTTATTGCCGCGGCGGGGGTAATACTGGGGGTGTCTGTGCTTGCCGCCCGCGGCGTAACAGGGCGGATAATAAAGCCGATCAATGAAATAAACCTTGACTCGCCCGAAAGCTGCGTGATATATGATGAGCTGGCGCCCCTGCTGACAAGAATACGCAACCAGAATAGGGTTATTGTGGACCATATGAATGCTCTTACGGAGAAGGAAAGGGAGTTTTCCACGCTTACCGAAAACATGCGTGAAGGATTCATTCTGGTTAACCGCCATTCGGAAGTAGTGGCCCATAATGAAAGCGCCGCCAGAACGTTGGGTTTTCGTATGAACGAAAGAAGTTCAAGAAATGTAATAGCGTTCAATCGGAGCGCGGACTTTCAAAGCCTGGTGCAAACCGCAATCGACGGACATCCGGCTGAACGCGTGATTGAGATCAATCACAGGTATTACCAGTTCATGGCCAACCCGATAAGGTCGGGCGAGGAGACAAAGGGCGCGGTAGTTCTCATCATCGATATAACGGAAAGGGAGGAAAGGGAACGGCTCAGGCGCGAATTCACGGCAAATGTGTCGCATGAACTGAAGACGCCGCTTACCTCGATATCGGGTTATGCTGAGATCATTAAAAACGGGCTTGTCAGGGCTGAAGACGTACCCAGATTCGCGAAAAACATATTCGATGAGGCAGGGCGTCTGATTACGCTTATAAACGATATAATCGAGCTGTCCCAGCTTGATGAAAATGCCGAAGGGATGCAAAAAGAGCCCGTCAACCTCTATGATGTTGCAAAGGACATAGTTAATAGGCTGCGCCCGGGCGCAGATAAAGCGGGAGTGACATTGTCAATAGAAGGCAGATCCTGCGAGGTAACGGGCATAAGGCGGCTGCTGGACGAGATGATATATAATCTTGTTGATAACGCTATAAAATATAACAAAACTGGCGGAAGCGTAAAGATTGCGATAAAAAGGCTGAGCGGCAAAACGGCCCTTTCAGTATCGGATACGGGTATCGGAATAAGAAAAGAGGAACAAGAGCGCGTCTTCGAGCGCTTTTACCGCGTGGACAGGAGCCGTTCAAGGGATGCGGGCGGAACAGGCCTGGGGCTATCCATAGTCAAGCACGGGGCAATGCTCCATGGGGCGGGAATAAGGCTTGACAGCGAGCTAAACAAAGGAACGGACGTGACAATAACCTTTAGCAATAACCTGACATGATTGCCTATGAGCGGCTGGCAGGGATCCCTGCCAGCCGTTAATTTAACGATAAAGGACATAGAAACTGCAATTAAGTGTCAATAACAGAGTGTTATACAGATTGACAAAATTACAAAACATAAATAATTTACAAATATACGGCGGTTAAAGCAGGGAAATCCGCAAAGCGTATAAACGTTTAATATGATATATTAAAACAGGCTTTAAGAAGCTTGTGGAAACCAGCTTATAGGATTTGGCAACTAGAAAACAATCATTTTTGAATAGAAAAATCAAGACATAAGATAAGTTTTAATAGCAAATACGCCTTTAAAAGGTTATTGCTTAGAAGAAACATCTGGCAATTTAAAAACAAGTCATGTAATTTTTTTGCCGATGGTTTAAATATAAATAACAAAGCCGATATAGCGCAAAGTCCAGATAAATATATAATTTAGTGGTATGCTCAGTTTAATGGTATAATAAAATCAGACTGTCAAAAGACCCTGGGATTGTCAAGAGCCGCAGCCCTTGACTTTAAATCCGGCTCTGACGACATGCGCGTCAGAACGGATGAACCCCGTAATCTCAAAAAAGCGGCTGCGCCACTTTTTTGACACGTCGATTGCTAGTTCTTATGGGGGGTGGCTATGTGCCTGATTCCAATATAACCAAAAAGGCGCTTTCGGCAGCAATGAAAAGGTTGATGAATGATAAACCCTTTTCAAAAATAAGCGTTGGCGATATTTGTGATGTATGCGGAATGAACCGTAAGAGCTTTTATTACCATTTCAAGGATAAATACAGCTTGGTAAACTGGATTTATTATACCGAGTTTGTTGATACGATATATGACAGGTCATATGAGGATGGATGGACCCTTATGGAGGATATATGCCGCTATTTCTATGAAAACAGACGTTTTTATACGAACGCGCTTCAGGTAACCGGCCAAAACTCATTCAGAGACTACTTCACAGAAGTGCTGCATCCGATTATTCATATATATCTGAAAGAAATATTCTCTAGTAGTTCCGATTTAGACTTTTTTGAAACATTTTTTACCGATGCCATGCTTGCCGCGCTGGAAAGATGGATTACGGACAATCCCTGCTTAGCGCCAGATAAGTTTGTAGCGTTGCTAAGGGATTCAATAACATGCGTTGCGTTGAAAATAGTAAAGGATATAGAGGGAGAATAGGGCGCAGATCTATGGCTTGGCGTTAAAACACATTATATCTATATATTATAGATAATGATCAATATAATTTTATTAAATTAATTAAAAATTTACTATAATTTTGATTTAATGGAATATATATGTTGACAGATCATGAACGGCGTGCTAGTATCAGTTTTAGAGACAGTGGGCATTGTTTATCCTATTTAATTATAAAATCAATGGGTTGTTTGTTAATATATAGTGTAACAGTGCCAGGGCTTATATGGGTTAGACATATATGGATATCATATATTAACACAAAGCGTTAACGTGTGGTATCTATAAGGCGTGATTGGAATCACATTGCAAACATAAAGAGGAGACGGGATGTTTTGAAAGGTAAAACAAAGAGCTTCATAGTTTCTTTGCTGACCATTGTTTTTATGGCAGCATTAATCGCCAGCGGAACCCTGGCATGGCTTTCAGACAGGGAGAGGATTGACTCTGAGTTTCAGTCGGGTATTTTGAATATAGATATTGAAAGTAAAACGGCGCTGAGTTTCAGCAACCTGCGTCCGCTTACTCTTGCGCAGCATGACGGCGAGCTTGTAAGAGCTCAGGATGGTGCGGTAGAGAATAGGAATCGGGAGGGGTATGATCCCATACCATCCTATTTTCAGCCTGTTACGGTTATAAACAGTGGAACGCTTCCGGCACGAATTCAAATCTCATTGGCAGACGCCGAAATTCCGGATGGTTGCCAGGTGGAAAACATCGTTTCGAACGGACAGGGCGGAGTTACGCGCGATGGCATGACCGCATGCGGCAATGAGCTTAAAGAAGCACTTAAAATATATATATATGAAGATATAGCTGGAGAGTGGGTACGGATTGAGGGCGTAAACCTTAACGAGGCAACCCTTGAGAACGGGGAAGTTCCTGTGTACTCGCCTGAAACGGCGCTTGGCGCCAACAAAAGCGTTGATTATGTAATTGGAGCACATCTGCCGGAAACCGTTGGGAACGAATGTCAGGCCAAGCATTACCACGGATACCTGTATATCGGCGCCGGACAGACGGATGAAGGCGCGGATATAGGCGGCCCGGGAGGGAGTACGACTCCGGCGCCGGCAACACCCACGCCGGTCGAGCCTACGCCAACGCCAGGAGGTCCGGCGGAGCCTGACCAGCCAGGAGAATGTCCTATAGGAGCCCAATCGCATATTATCTATACCCCCGAAGACCTGAATAACGTGCGCAACCATAGGGGATGCAACTTCGTAATAGCAAACGATCTTGACCTTTCGGAGGACGCGAATACTCAGTCCTGGGTCCCTATAGGGGAGGCGTCAAGGACGACGGATTATTTGACTGGCAGCATAAGCGTCAATGCTTCCAATCCGTTTGGCGGCATGCTTGACGGCGGCGGCCATACGATCTATGGACTAAGGATTAATTCATCGGTTCAGGATGGGACCGGCCTGTTCGGTTCGTCGGCAGGAACAGTGAAAAACCTATCTATATCGGACGCCAACGTGTCGGGAAGAAGCACGGCAGGTATTTTAATGGGCTATAACGGAGGCACGGTTGAAAATTGCACTACAAGCGGAACCCTGTATTCTAACCGTATATTCGGCGGCGGCCTTGTAGGGTATAACGGCGTCGGAGCGTCTATAAGGCGTTGCTCGTCTTCGGCATACGTTGGCGGCTCTACGATTCAGTCAGGCTACAATCCGGAAACCAACATCCAAGGCGGCCTTGTAGGCTTTAATGAGGGCGCCATTGAAGCGTGCCATACTACCGGGGACGTTAACATGAACGTTACGCAAAGAACGCTGTCGGATGCCGACTATATGACGAGCATATCCGGAGGGCTGCATTTTGATACCATCGGCGGCCTTGTTGGAGAAAACGGCGGCCTTGTAACTAATTGCTACAGCACCGGCTCGGTAAGGGGGTACAACAAGGTTGGCGGACTGATAGGCTATAACTGGGGTACGCTTAACCATTGCTACACCATAAGCAGGGTTTATTCCTACAAGACATATTCACACCCGTCGGCCGGCCAGATTGGAGGCAGCTCGCTTGATGTAAACAGCGTGTTCTTTATCAAGGGCCGCTACTATTCATGCAGCAACGGTACGGGCGGCTTCAGCACGCCTTACACGGGATGGGACAACGATACATATCGGGGAAGGGGAAAGACGGAAACCGAGTTGAAAGCCTCAAGCCTCTATTCCGGATGGGACGAAAGCATATGGCAAATTGCGGACGGAAGCTTTCCCACGCTGAAATAGGCAAAAGCCCTTATCTTAGATGTCTAGTTACAGACTACGGTTGATATCGCATTCTGTGACGAGTACATAAATTATAAACTGGAGGAACGAACATGAAGAAAAGAGTATTGATATCCGTTTTATCGGTGCTTGTCGTTGCAACTCTTCTTATAGGCGCGACGTTTGCATGGTTCACGGATGTCGAAAAAACCGATGCCGGCTTTAAGGCCGGAGTGCTCAACATAGAGCTGGAAGGTTACGAACCGTTAGAGTTCACAAATCTGCGCCCTCTGACGCTTACGCAGTTTGACGATGAGCTCATAGCCGGTTACGCAAACAGGAATACCGAGGGCTTTGACCCGATTCCGGTATATTTCCAGCCTGTGACCATTGAGAATAAGGGTACGCTTCCGGCCAGGCTCCAGCTTACGGTGCGGGAAACTGAGCCAAGCGACCAGGTAAAGAACATGGTCGATAACGGGGACGGCGGCATCATGTGGGATAACAGCATGGTCGACTGCGAAAACGGTCTCAAGCCCGTACTCAAGATCTACGTCTACGAGCTTATAGGCGAAGAATGGGTGCGCGTTGAGGGCGTAAACCTGAATACGGCGTCGCTTGAAGAGGGCGAAACGGACATATTTAACCCCGCCGCTACTCTGGCCGCTAAGGAGAACGTGACATATGTTATAGGCGGTCACCTGCCCGAGAGCGTTGGAAACGACTATCAGGCGGAGCATTTCCACAGCTATCTCTACGTAGGAGCGGGCCAGACCGACCCTGACGCCGAAATCGGCGGCCCTGGAGAAGTCGTCGAGCCGACGCCTACGCCGGATATCCCAACACCTCCCCCTACGGCTGAGCCCTATCCCGTTGAAAATGTTGAAATAACGGTAAACTTTGACGACCAGGCCTCGGATGTGGATCCGGATCCAACTTCAATATACGTCACCTTTACCGATGATGTATTTGATGTAGTAGCTGGCACCGACGTAACGGCGCCCACAGGCTATTTCTTCTCCCCAGCGGATCAGACCGAACGGTCGGTTTATGATATTGAAACGGGATCAGCATCGGAAGTAACCTTCACAGTTGAAAAGGAAGCGGTCGTCACCCCTACGCCGCAGCCGGACGGTTCCGAGGAGAATCCCTACCATATCTATAACGAAGCCACACTGAGGGCGGTTGAAAATGAAATGGACGCTCACTACATCGTGGTTGAGGACTTCAGCCTGACCCGCGGATGGAATCCCCTTGGACTGGGCGACAGCGCGGATGTGGCGTTCACGGGAAGCATTGACGGCCAGGAACATACGATTTCAGGGCTTCACAGCGTACTTGGCGACTACAGCAATGTCGGACTGTTCGCCATCAACAACGGCACAATCGAAAACCTGAACCTTGCAATCAATGAGATTGAAGGCTGGTCAGAAGTAGGAGCCGTTGCCGGAACGAACGATATAAACGGCGTTATTTCGGATGTTCATGTTACAGGCAAGTATGTAGGCGCGCTCTCAGACGGCAGTAACGGCGGATTTGCGGGCGGAATAGCCGGAAGAAACAGGGGTACAATACAGTACTCAAGCTCCAGGATAGGCGTTGGCAGCTACTCGGGAAACGCCTATGGAGTTGTTGCTTATAATTATGCCGGCGGAATAGCGGGCGGTAACTGGGGCGTTATTAAAGAAAGCTATGCCACAGGCGGCATAAATTCAGGCTATTACAGCGCGATAAACAGCGGTCAGCTCAGCACCTATTATGCCGGCGGATTGGTAGGCGGCAATCTAGGTACCATTGAAGACTGCTATGTAAACCTTGACGCACCGGTGGTAGGCTACCAGCGCGTAGGAGGCTTCCTGGGCTGGAACGGATCCTCCGGCATTGTAAGGCGCTGCTATGTGGTTCATAACGATAGAGCATGGGGATCCATTCAGAAGTCCATTAGCATCGGCTATAACGTAGGCTCCGTATCAAACTGCTATGCTGAGTCCACAACAAGCGGGACAGTAAACGGGTTTACAAGAATAACGCGGGCTAACCTTACAAACGGAAATACGCTTTCCGGCTTCAGCACCAGCGTATGGAGCTTTGCCGCAGGCAGGTACCCCGATCTGGTCAATAATCCACGCTGAAAGTGGCTTTAAAATTCGATAATAAAGGAGAAAAATACTATGTCATCTAAGAAAAGAATCACACTGTCCATAGTTTCCATCGCTGCCCTTCTTGCGTTGCTGGTAGGCGTCACAATGGCCTGGTTTACGGATGTCGAGAGAGTGGACGCTAATTTTGAAGCGGGCGTTTTGGACATAACCGTTGGCTCCAATGAGACCCTGGATTTTGAAAATCTCCGCCCAATGGCGAGCGAAGAAGCGTTTTTGGCAGAAATAAATTCCGGCATTGACTATGAGGACGCTGGATTTGAAATGCCCACGGTATACGTACAGGACTTCGCGATTACAAACGCGGGCACAATGCCTGTCAAGCTTCAGCTCACGATCAATGACGGCGTTATCCCCGAAGGCGATATGATACCCAACATCGTGGACAACGGCTTTGGCGGCGTTATGGTTGGCGATCCCGAGGAAATAGCATGCGACAACCTCCTCAAGGACGCTATTCATCTCGTTCTGCTTGAGAAGAGTGCCGAAGGCGTATATACAAAGGTTGCTTCATTTGAAAACGTAAGCGATCTTAACGCCTATCTCCTTGTAGATGAAAACGGTGAGGCTCTTATCCTTAATGCAGGCGCGACAAGCAATACATATGCTATCGGCGCGTATCTGGATGTAGAAGCTGGAAACGAATATCAGGGCAAGCACTATCATGCCGAGTTCGTTGTAGGCGCAAGCCAGACCGATGAAGGCGCGACATTCGGAGAATAATCCAAACCGATACAATGCTATTTAGCATACATTAATGATGCATGCGCGGCTGCAATCTTGCAGCCGCGCATGCGGAACAAATAAGGGAGTGTACCTCGTATGAAAAGGATTATAGCCAGCGTAGCCATTATCGCTGCGTTATCACTGTCCATAGTAGGCTTTACTATCGCCTGGCAGCATGAAACGGAAAACCGGCAGCTTTCCGCTGTATCCGCATCATTGAACGTTGAGCTTGCGAATGACGGATCACTGCTGGATCTTACACAACTCAAGCCAGGCGAGACTTCCGAGCCGGTATCGCTTCCGTTTACGGTTACCAACAGCTCCAGCATACCGGTGGCGGCCAGCTTCCTATTGGGGCCGGAATCAGGGGAGGCGGATGAGCTGCTTGCATATCTTGATTACGAGTTCCGCGCGGCAGGCACGGGAGAGACGTTGACAGAGATAGTTCTGAACGCTGGGCAGGAACTGCGGTGCAGTCTTTATGTAAAGGGAATCCGCGAAGGTTTTGAGCCGAGCGCTTTTGAAACCTATGATTACGCGGACGCGGACTTTTCAATATCCGTCGCCGCGCGTCAGACAGAGGAAGGGTAAATAAACTGGAGATTACGCTATGGGAAAGGCGCTGAAAATAACAAAAAAAATATTTAGCGCACTGCTATGGGCGCTGCTCATATTTATTATAGTTTCCATGGCGTTTCTTCTAATCGCTTCAAGAGGCGAACAGGTTCCGTTCTTAAACGGCGTAAGGCTGTTCAACGTGATGAGCGGCAGTATGGAGGATACGCTGCCTGTCGGCAGCGTAATAATCGTGTCGGAGCGGGAAACCGAGGAATTGGCTGAGGGAGATATAATAACTTTTATATCGAACGATCCATTATTCTATGGTGAAATAGTAACTCACAGAATCGTCGAGATTGCCGATTTCCAGGGCTCAGTGATGTTTATCACAAAGGGCGACGCAAATGAGGACCGCGACCAGGCCGCTGCCATACCAGCAAACGTTATAGGCAAGGTAGTGTTTAATATACCATTGCTTGGTTATGTTTTGAATTTTATCAGAACTAAGCTTGGATATTTCCTGATTTGCCTGTTGCCGTGCATGGTCATTCTAGTTATTGAGGTAATAAACCTGGTGCGCAACATACTGAGACATTCAGACGCAAAAAAGGCAGAGGGATTATTGGAAAAAACTAAGGCATCCGGAATCGATAAAGAAGAAAAAGCAGACCAAGATGAACGGGACAGCAATTCTGCCGATAAACGGGTTGACTGTGGCTATTTACAAAGCGGCCCGCCGGATGATAATATAAGTCGGGATAATAATAGACCTAAAAAATGAGGTGAGAAGGATGATGGGTAAAAAGGGAAGGTTAAGCTTAATGTTAATCGTTCTTGCGGTTATACTGACGGCCATGTTATCCATCTTTATGGGAAGCACTGGGGCGTATTTGCAGGACTTTTCAAAATTTGATTTTACTATACGCTATTCTATTCCTGCTGAATCCGCTCCGGGAACGGACGACGGCGCTCCCGAATAATAGACGCATTTTGGCCATAAGCAGCAATCCAAAGTGATGTATTCCAATTTTACACAACATGAATACAAATTACAACATAGTGAAACATTAAAAATACGATTCTCAACATTAAAACTGTTGGGAATTTTTTATTATAGATAATTTATCAGCGGGATATGTCAATGGATTGGCATTAAGATATAAACTCAATTAAGTGTAAAAAGTCATTTTCCATTATAAGCGACACTATACATAATGCAGGCAAAAAAATGCTGAGGTGCGCCAATGCTTTCAACTTTTTCAACTGCTATGTCATTGCTGCTGCTTGCTACGGGCGGCTATTTTACACTTGCAAGCGGTTTTTTTCAATTTACACATATAGGAAGCATAATCAAAAACACACTTGGAGGATTGTTCTCAGGCAAAAGAGAACATAAAAAGGGAACGCTTACACCATATCAGGCGCTTGCTACGGCGCTCGGCGGCTCAATAGGCACGGCTAATATAGCCGGCGTGGGCGGGGCAATAATGATCGGGGGCCCTGGAGCAATCTTTTGGATGTGGGTCAGCGGTTTTTTAGGCATGATGACAAAGTTTGCTGAAATAGTATTGGCAATGCGCTATAGGTCTAAAAATGATCGCGGAGAGTGGAGTGGCGGCGCAATGCAATACATGGTAAAGGGCATGGGAGCCCAGTATAAGCCTCTCGCGTCGGCATTCGCGCTGTTTTGCGTATTAGCGGCGTTTTGCGGGGGAGGTATGGTGCAATCAAATACGATTGCGGAATCGGTGTTGACAGCCTGTGAGACGATACCTGGTCTTTATTATAATGACAATACAGTAAGGATTATAATAGGGGCGGTTTTGGCCGTCCTCTGTGCGGTGGTTATATTTGGAGGATTAAATAGAATCGGTATGGCGGCAAGCATGCTTGTGCCATTTGCCGGCGCAATGTATGTAATCGCCGCCGTATGGGTCATTGCCGCGAATGTGGAGGGGTTGGGGGAGGCGTTTAAATCCATCTTTGAGGGCGCGTTTGGGGGATTCAGGCCAGCCGCGGGAGGTGTTGCCGGCTTTGCACTTGCCAGAACAATGAGAGTAGGCGTAGCGCGCGGCGTTTTTTCAAATGAAGCGGGCGTGGGATCGGCTCCAATGGCTCATGCGTCATCCAACACAAATGATCCGGTCAAGCAAGGGATGTTTGGAATAATCGAGGTGTTTACAGATACAATATTGATCTGTACCCTTACGGCTCTGGCAATGCTGTGTTCAGGCGTGGAGATAGCATATGGAAGCGTGTCGGTGTCAGGTATGGAGCTTGCGCGGCACACCTTCGCTACCATCATGCCGGACTCTATGGCGGGCCTATTTCTTTCAGTATCCATATTTCTGTTTGCGTTTACCTCTATAATTGGATGGTCGTTGTATGGAAGCAGATGCGCTGAATTTCTATTTGGAAGCCGGGGCTTGTTCCCCTACAGGCTTATATTAGCCGCTTGTGTGGGCGCTGGAACCCTTATCCCTATTGATATGGTATGGGAACTCGGAGAATTGTTCAACCTATTGATGGCGGCCTGCAATATTATTGCCCTGTTAGCGTTATCCGAATTGGTGGTTAGATCCACAAAATTCTATGGCCAAATTGGAAGGCGCTGGACTTTTGGCCGGAATAAATAGTATAATGTAGCGTATGGTGAATATTAACGAATTTTACTTTGACGAGGATAATATTGGATGAAGATCAACGGAAATACACAGGGGATTAAGCAAACCTTATTGGAACGTATGGAGGGCATGTATGATATGCGGTGCGTTCAGAATGAATTTGCCTCTGACGAGCTAATACATGCCATGTCCGAGTACACCGGCCTTATAGAGCGTGAGATCTCCGTATATATTGCCAGGGATGGCCGCATAGTAGACGTTTCGGTTGGAGACGCTCATAAGGTTACGATGCCGTCAATGAGACTTGTAAGAAACGAGGACCGCCTATGCGGCGTTAGATGTATTCATACCCATCCAAACGGAGATGGACGGCTTTCCGGAGTTGATCTTGGCACGCTAAGAAGCATGAAATTGGACTGCATGGCCGCCATCGGCGTTCGAAACGGTCTAGCCGCTACAATGTACGCGGCATACGTTGGCGCAATGACAGAGGGTGAACGCAAGGTGCTGATATATGGTCCGCTTAGGCCGTATAACCTACCTCACAGGCGGCTTTTGGATGAGATAGCCATTGCGGACGAGCTGTTGAAGAGCTCTACAAAGGATGTTATGCAATCCAGGCCTGAGAGGGCTATTCTTGTGGGAATAGACAACGGGGAGCCTTATGATACGCTGGAGGAACTAAAGGAGCTTGCATTAACGGCCGGAGCCGATGTTGTGGGGCGTGACGTGCAGCGCAGGCGGACAATAGATAACGCAACATATATAGGAAGCGGCAAAACCGAGGAGCTTTCGCTGATGTCCAGTGAACTTGAGGCCGACCTGTTCATATTTGACGACGAGTTAAATGCAATACAGCTTAGAAACCTTGAAGATGCGCTTGGCGCCAGGGTGATAGACCGTACGTCGCTGATACTGGATATCTTTGCCGCAAGAGCTACTACACGCGAAGGCAAGCTTCAGGTGGAGCTTGCGCAGCTAAAATACCGGCTGCCCCGTCTGACCGGCAAGGGCGCTTCGCTGTCCAGGCTGGGAGGCGGGATAGGTACAAGGGGCCCAGGAGAGAAAAAGCTTGAGATCGATCGAAGAAGAATAAGGCGAAGGATATTCGAGCTTGAGGAAGAATTGGTTGAGATTAAAAAGCAGCGTGCTCTGAGAAGGGAAAAGAGGGAAAGAAACGCTACTCCGTTGGTGGCGCTGGTAGGTTACACCAATGCGGGCAAGAGTACATTGTTAAACGCTATGTCAGATGCCGGAGTTATTGCCGAGGACAAGCTGTTTGCCACGTTGGATCCGGTGGTACGGCAGATAGAATTGAGCGATGGCACCAATATCCTGATTTCAGATACCGTTGGGTTTATTAACAAGCTTCCTCATGATCTTGTCAGCGCGTTTCGGGCCACACTGGAGGAGGTGTCTGGAGCGGATTTAATAATACACGTGATCGATAGTTCATCTTCCTATATGGATACTCAGATCAGCGTCGTTGAGGATGTATTATGTACGCTCGGCGCTGCCGACAAGCCGCGCATAAACGCATATAATAAGATAGATATTGCAAGCGGGCGCCCTTCGGGCGGCGTGTGCATCAGCGCCCTGAATGGCGATGGGCTAGCGGAGCTTATGCACCAGATAGAAGGAATAATCAACAACAGCAGAGTCGAGGTCGAGCTTGTTGTGCCTTATTCCCGATATGAGGCTATAGCGATGATTAGGGACGAGGGCGTGATATTGAGTTCAGAACATGAACAGGAAGGAACCAGGGTGCGCGCACTGCTTCATAAGGATGCCATGTGGAGGATAAAGCGCACGCTCAACGAGGCGGAAAAGGATTCATAGCAATATGGGAGTTAATCTCAGCAGATAAAATAATTTGTTTATTAGGCATTGACATATTGCTTATAACCTGCTAAAATTATCTACTGTCGGCGGGTGAAAGATAGATGCTTGCACCGAGTGGAATGCCCATGACGAGATATGCGCCTGTAGCTCAGCTGGATAGAGCAACGGCCTTCTAAGCCGTGGGTCCGGGGTTCGAGTCCCTGTAGGCGCGCCAGCTTATGGTGGGTATAGTTCAGATGGTTAGAGCGCCAGATTGTGGCTCTGGAGGTCGTGGGTTCGAATCCCACTACCCACCCCATTAACCTATGGAGCTAAGCGCATTGGGGTGTCGCCAAGCGGTAAGGCACGGGACTTTGACTCCCGCATTCGTAGGTTCAAATCCTGCCACCCCAGCCAGAATTTGACCCGTTAGCTCAGTTGGTAGAGCATTTGACTTTTAATCAAAGGGTCCGGAGTTCGAGCCTCCGACGGGTCACCAGTTTTCTGGTGTCGAGGTAGCTAGTCCTTGATTTATACGGGTTTATCCAATTTATAAATAAGCAGATAACAGGAATAAAGGTAATAAAAACGTTACTTCTGAACCTCTGATTACTACTTTTAAAAGGTGTCTTCCAAACCCTATTTCATCCGTGAACCGGCTGGCCTAAAATTCGCAGGTCCTGAAGCCATCCTCTGCGCTATCAGTTCAAAAATTTATAAAAAATAATACGCTTAAAAAGGAACGATATAAATATCCCACCCCACCACTGTAAAATTGGGGTTATGGAGCATAGTAATTTAGCTATATGCAACAACCCATAGAAATCCACTCCGCTTGGGCGAATTTTATAGTTAAACTACTGGATTACCTGCAGGGCAAATCTGAGGGAACGCAACATTAAGAGCATAACCGAACCGGATTTTGTTCGACCTTATAATTTTTATATGCTAAAAAGCGTAAACCCTTAAAGCAGCTGCTAAACTTCGTCAAAACAAGCGCTAATTCGAGCAAAGTTTAAATTACAATTATATATAGAAAATGATATACTTAATTTGTAGTAACATCAAAACAGGAGGTATTATGATGAAAAAGGTCATATCTATAGCACTAATCCTGTTGTTCTTAACCTCCGGGCTGCCCCCATTAGCCCATGCCATGGAAAACAGGATAGATGTCACAAATGATAAGGAATTAATTTATGCGTATCTTAAGGCCGTTAATGATAAGGATTATGCGGCATACCTTGATATGCTGGGAGGTGAGTTCAAATCCGTAATGGAACCTGTTCTCTCATTATTAATTCACGATAAAATGGGGGTTGGAGCTATAAAGTCAATAAACCTTAAAACTTTTGAGGTTATGGCCGACCTGTCCGATACGGAGTACTCAGAAACCGAGGAGATTCAACCGCAATATATGAACGGTGCACGCCATAGGCTAAAAAATTATCTGATAAAATGTGAGATGGAAGTTTATCAGGACAATGCTTATTACTTTAATGGCGTTAATTATCTTAGCATAACTTGCGGAACCATTGACGGCGCTAAAAAGATACTGGATAACAGGCTGCCGCTTCCCGATGTAGTAGCTGAGTACGAGAAGGACAGGACGCTTGTAAAGGATTACTTCAATATCAGGTTTACAGAGGATCGCGGAGGTTTCTATATATCGGACAGGTTCAGTGAGGAATTTAAGGAAGTAGCTAATTATAGCGGTACTATGCCTACATCAATTAATGTGTTGCGTGTGACGAAAAATAGAGTTGACAATGTGAATTTCAAACAGTATTGTCGTGTTGTTATGGTTTGCGAAGAAGGGTATGAAAACAGACAGACTGACTATAAGAAAGCATTTGCAATAGCAATCAAACATTTTGGTTGGTTTAGATATTTAAAGCCAAGACCTGACCCTGCCTATCATATTAGAGATGACAATCAAGATCAAGTATATAATCCTGAGCTTCGTAGCCCATCTAACTATCCAACATGCGATAGTGCAATGCTTTCAACTTGGAATACTATCATGGTAAATTCGGATAAGCAATTATTTAAACCATTCTATTATAATGAAGGTCCTGATGCTGACCTTGGAACCACACAGTATCAAGGTACAATGTATGAATATGAAGTTTGGAAGTCATTAGTTCCAAATGGAATGAACTATATAAATGTGCTTAAATACTACTATAGCAACTGCAGGGGAACATCAGTCGGACAAATAAGAGTTTGTAGCAACCATACTGGTAGTTATACAAATATAACCGCTACAACGCACAAGGTCAACAGCTGTACTACATGTAAGGTTAACATAGTGGAAAGCCATAGCTTCAGATTGCAGGGAAATCAACAGATATGCACAAAATGCGGACATTCCGTTATTGTGATGGAAATACAACCGCCCATATTTATGCGAAACGCTTTAAGCGTACAAAAATGATTTAAGGGGTGAAAGAAATGAAAAAAACACTGATAGTTATTGTTATGCTATGCATGGTTTTTATTCTGGGCTGTACCAGCGACGCCATAAATCCCACGGCTGAACCGACAGATAGTCCTACCAGTCCAACTATAAATGCCGCAACTCCGTCGCCGACAGTAAATCTTGGAGGTGAGTTTACTCCTACACCAAGCGTTAGATTCTGTGATGAGCCCGACGAATACATAAGGCTAGAACAGTTTTTGCGCGGCTTTGATTTTGGCGATGCGGAAAGGCTTGAATTATATCCAAAAAGGCTAAATGACGGTTTGTTAAGGGCATCTTTTTATGATAAACCAGTTGAAGCCGCTCTGGTCCTTTTATGTGAAACATCTGATTTAGAGTATTTAGATATAGACCTACCTGGGAGTATGGACCACTATACCGGGCTTCATGCTGTTAATTTAAGGCAGCTTGAAATAAATCCTAAATACGACTCAAAGGCAAATAATGATGAGCCTTATTATATTATAAATGACATTGAAAAATTCGTTTACACAAATCAGACAGTAATTCTTTTAAATGGCTATGGAATTACAGAAGCATCATACCCTGTACTTTCTCCGTGGTTACCATTTTCCTTAAATGATTATATAATGTATGATATTAATCGTATTATAGAAGGAAAGAAGGTGGAGGGCGAACCATATTGTCTTTACAGGATATTTTACTGCGAAAACGAAATATTATCATTAGAGCAACTTTATGATATTGATGCTGATGGGCGGAGCTGGGGCTATAAAGATTAGACTGACTTTAAAACAAAGAGAGTCATTAAGGGGTGAAAGAAATGAAAAAAACACTGATAGTTATTGTTATGCTATGTATGATTTTTATTCTGGGCTGTACCAGCGACGCCATAAATCCAACTGCTGAACAGACAGATAGTCCTACCAGTCCAACTATAAATGCCGCAACCCTGTTGCCGACAGTAAATCTTGGAGATGAGTTTACTCCTAAACCAAGTGTTAGATTCTGTGATGAGCCCGACGAATATTTAAGGCTAGAGGGGTTATTACGAAGTCTTGGTTTTGGCGATGATGAGAGGCTGGAGCTTTATCCCTCCAGGCTCAAAAATGGACTGTGGCGCGCATCGTTTTATGATAAGCCGATAGAAACTGCCCGTGTCCTGTTATGCGTAACAGATGAAATGGATTATCCAGAAATACAAATCCCTGGAGGAGAATTTCGTGTGGGTCACAATGCGATTAAGGTTAAATTTGCCGATATTAATCCCGAGTATGATTTAGCAGACAATAAAGACGTGCCATATTATTTGGTTGATAAGGAAGCCACAAAGATGGTATATTCTGATGTAACCATTATTATGCTTAATGGATTTGGTATAACGGATTTTTCCTATCCTATACTCACGCCACGCCTGCCGGGTGCGTTAAACAACTATGTGAAATACGACTGCGAACGCAAGGTTGAGGGCGAAGAGGAGACATACGAAGCGCATAGCCTGTATGAAATATACTACTGTGAAAATGAGATAGTATGGATAGAACAGATCAGGGATATAGGTATAAGGGGTACGGATTGGGAATACAAAAAATAGGCAGTTGAGTTAGAAGGAGCGTTAAGGCTATCTAAATGCTTAACGCTCTTTTAATAAAATTAACACAATTAAGTATAAAATGATTTAAGCCATAGCTTCAGATTATAGGGAAATAGTCAAGTCCGTATGAAATGCGGACATTCCGTAGCTTCAGATTGTAAGGAAATCAACAGGTATGTACTAAATGCGGACATTCCGTTATTGTGATGAAAATACAACCGCCCGTATTTATGCGAAACGCTTTAAGCGTACAAAAATGATTTAAGGGGTGAAAGAAATGAAAAAAACACTAATAGTTATTGTTATGCTATGTATGGTTTTTATTCTGGGCTGTACCAGCGACGCCATAAATCCAACTGCTGGACCGACAAGTGTTGTCCCAAACACTAATCAAGCAAGAACAACGCCATCAGCTATTCCCAAAATTAATCCTGATGATGAACAGTCGCCAATACCCATTGTAGAGGAAGCATACGCAAAACTGGTACAGTTTTTACGCGATTTTGGTTTTGGAGATGACGGACAGTTTGAACCTCCCCCTTCAAGATTAAAAAATGGTCTTTGGAGAACATCATTTTATGATACATCAGTAAAGAGGGGACTAGTGATGTTATGTAAAACAGAAGATATGGCGCACCCGGAGAGTACTATCCCAAGTGGCGGGGAATATCGCTTAGGAACATATGCAGTAAACGTAATATTCGTTGATGTGAATCCGGAATATTATAATCCCGAAAATAATGCTGACGTTCCATATTATCTAGTCCACACCGAAGAAACAAGTATGTTATATTCAGATGCAACGGTTATCCTTCTTAATGGATTTGGTATAACTAATACATCTTATCCAGTATTGGCCCCGACTCTGTCGTGGGAATTAAATAACTACATAAAATATGATTATGATCGCATAATAGAAGGCGAAAAGGAAGCTGGCAACCCCCATAGTCTATATGAGATATACTATTGTGACGATGAAATAGTTTGGATCGAGCAACTTAGCGATTTAGGAGTAGAAGGTACGGATTGGGAATACAAGAAATAAACCGTTGAACTGCAAAGGGCGTTAGGGCCGCATAACTGCACGTAGCGCGCTTTAATTCTTTATGGCTGAATTTGAAGACCAAAGGAACTATCTATCAAAGTCATTTGAGTCAAAATCAAGTCACAAATTGTATAAAATTTATTATTGTATGATTTTGATAAAATTATAAGTAAATGCTTGACAAAACGGGATTGGCTATCTTATAATGATTTTTGCTTGGGTTTAACAACGAGCTTTCCGAAAAGGGAATAATCAAGGTTTCAGTTTCGGATAAACCCTTATAACAAGGGCCATTAGCTCAGATGGTAGAGCACTTGTCTCTTACAAAGGGTCCGGAGTTGAGTCTCCGATGGGTCCCAGCGTGCTCTATTGGATTTGCGGGCGTGGCGGAATTGGCAGACGCGCCGGATTTAGGTTCCGGTGCCGCAGGGCATATGAGTTCGAGTCTCTTCGCCCGCACCAGAACATAAGGTAGTTTGCGGGAGTAGCTCATTTGGTAGAGCGCCGCCTTGCCAAGGCGGAGGTGGCGGGTTCGAGCCCCGTCTCCCGCTCCATTTTTTAAACGGATATAACTGAAGATGCATCCTAGGTCTTATACGGGCATATAATGGGATTGATATGGCACCATAGCCAAGCGGTAAGGCAGCGGTCTGCAAAATCGCCATCCCCGGTTCGATTCCGGGTGGTGCCTCCAAAAACAAATTTCCGGCATATAGCTAGATAGTATAAGACATAATATGGAGATTCAAGGTAGGGCATGAATTCATGGCCCTATCATTTATATATCACGACTGAAGTCCAGGAATGCCAATAAGGGAGGCATAATGTGGAAGACCATGTAAATATCGTAAAAAATTATTATGACAGCGATGTCTTAATGGAATGGAACCGTCTGGAAGAGCATCCGTATGAGTTCGAGCTTACGGTGAGGATGATGAACAGGTATATAAAGCCTGGCGACAGCATACTGGACATAGGCGGAGGCCCCGGAAGATATTCGCTTTACTTTGCCGGCAGGGGCTGCGACGTTACGCTCCTTGACCTTTCAAGCTCAAATGTAAACTTCGCTTTAAAGAAGGCGGAGGAGCTGAACGTGAGGCTTAATGGAATAGTAGGCGATGCCAGGGAGGTCGGTGAGCTGGTAAGCGGCTCGTATGATCATGTCTTTATAATGGGTCCGATGTACCACCTGCTGGATGAGCAGGACAGAGCACGGGCGATAAACTCGGCGCTTCCGCTTTTAAAGGAAGGCGGCAACCTGTATGTCTCCTTTATACTGATTTTTTCCGGTATGATTTACTCTATGAAGTATAAGCCGGAGATGATAATGGGCGAGGCTGAAGGACCCTTTATTGACAGCGTCATAAGGGGAGACTCTTATGGCGGGGATGCGTTTACAAAGGCGTTTTTTATAAACCAGAAGGGAATAATGCCCTTTATGGAGCGTTTCCCTCTCAAAAAGCTCAACCTGTTCGGGCAGGAGGGTATAATGTCTCCGTGCGAAGAAAATTTCCTTATACAGCCGCGCGAAGTTGTTGACAAATGGCTTGATGTTGCGGAGAAGCTATGTGAGAGGGAGGAGTTCCTGGGGTATGCTGAGCACGCGATGTACATCGGGCGGAAGGAATCCCATAAGCCAAACCCTCAGGGGGTTGAATAGCCGCAGCTTATCGGACGCAATTCAAATGCGTAATATAATAACGGTTTAAACCAAGAAATATATTAACGAAAACCTGTCGGCCTATAATACAAGTGCCAACAGGTTTTTTACAGCTCCGCGGGCTAAGAGCGGCTCATTATAGCGATATCCAGGTTCCGGTCCGCTTAAATATTCAAGGAGTGGCAAAAAAGGTTGTAAGAACTCCAAAAAATTCACAGGGAATAATATTAGCTTAGTGCATCGCCAAAATCTTACAATCCATCAAAGATCAGAGAGGATAACGTGAGAGCGACTGATAAGAGGCCAAACAACAAAAGTAAACCGTTGTTTTTCGGGATTCCAAAGGTGACTTTTTGTAAAAAAGACGCCTTTGGCGGGGTTTGAGGCAAAAGCCCCACGAAGCCGGTCTGACAGCTGCTTGCGGCCGAAGACTGGCTTTTGCGGGTTTTGCCGCTAGGGAGCGCGAAGGCGAGAAGCAAAGCGCGCGGCCTCAAAAAAGCAGCGCGGCCAGTTTTTTTACACGATGAGACCTGAATCCCACCATACCCAAAGCACGAACTATAGCGTTCGGCGGATCCTGTTGTTATTGAAGAATACTATACATATAAACATTTCTTTTTGTTTATTATATAGTTGACGGAACATGAAGTCAGTTCGGAATAAAGATAAACTTTAGAGGATAATTTTATCAGCAACTTTAAATCCAAGGCTGTGTATGATATTATAATATGTAATATCGTTAAAGTCGATTACACTTTTATATGGCGGTGCTTTACATGAGGTATGCTTGGTCTGAGTTATATTCAAGCCTGAAGGATTGTAAAAGGTGCGGCCTGCACGAAGGACGGAACAATGTGGTAATAGGCGATGGAAATCCCAAGGCTCCCGTAATGTTCATTGGTGAGGGACCTGGGCGCGATGAGGATTTGCAGGGGCTTCCGTTTGTTGGCGCCGCTGGAAAGCTTCTTGATAAAATGCTTGACGCCATAGGCCTTAGCAGGGATAACGCGTACATTGCCAATATTGTCAAGTGCCGCCCCCCAAACAACCGAAATCCAAACGATGACGAGGCGGCGGCCTGTCTGCCATACTTGAGGGCCCAGGTTGCGCTTGTAAGGCCCAAGGTTATAGTGTGCCTTGGTGCGGTGGCTTCTAAATACATATATGATCCCCAGATTAAGATCACCCGCGACCGCGGAATATGGAAGCGAAGCAAGGGAGTGTATATCATTCCAACCTATCATCCGGCGGCGCTTTTAAGGGATCCGGCTAAAAAGAGGGAGTCGTGGGAAGATCTTCAATCAGTAAGGTCAAAGCTTGAGGAGCTGGCGTCACAGCCGGCAAAAGAGCCATAAATAAACAGAACATGCGGGTAAACGTAGTTCTTGCGGCTTTATAACCTGCCGCTTAACTTAATTGTTGTGTAAACTAATAATGTGGTATATAATTATTGGGCGTCAATGCGCTTTATAGTTATATAATTAGGAGGTAGCATAATGTCGGGTCATTCCAAGTGGGCAAATATTAAAAATAAAAAGGAGAAGACCGATGCTCAGCGCGGCAAGATCTTTACAAAGATAGGCCGCGTGATTGCCATTGCGGTCAAAGAAGGCGGTTCAGACCCGTCAAACAACTCCAAGCTTAGGGATGTAATTGCAAAGGCGAAAGCAAGCAATATGCCAAACGACAATATTTCGCGTTCGATTAAGAAGGCGGCGGGCGAGCTTGGCAGCGTGAATTACGAGGAGATAACCTACGAGGGCTATGGCCCCGGAGGTACTGCTGTAATCGTAGAGGTGGTTACTGACAACAGAAACCGCGCAGCCGCGGATGTGCGCCATATATTTGATAAAAACGGCGGCTCCATGGGCTCGTCGGGGTGCGTAGGCTGGATGTTTGATAAGCGTGGGGTAATGATAATTGAGAGAAGCGCGTCGATAGATGAGGACGAGCTTATGATGGCCGCGCTTGACGCTGGAGCGGAGGATTTTATACCCCAGGATGATGTATACGAGGTATATACTTCGGTGTCAGATTTTTCAGCGGTGAGGGAGGCTCTCGAATCCGCAGGATACGGATTCCTGTCGGCTGAGCTGAGCATGATACCCCAAAACACGGTTGACATTTCGGCAGACCCTGAAATGGTGCAGAAGGTGGAGCGCCTGCTTGAGCGGCTTGAAGACAATGACGACGTTCAGGAGGTCTATCATAACGCGGTGCTTCCCGAAGAGGAAGAAGAGGAATGAATAAAGCAAAAAAGGGGCTGAGACGAACTCGGCTCCTTTTGTTATGGCACAGGACAGGCGGGTATTCCCATGTAAAGCGGCGCCCGCTATCCCCTTAACGCCTTTATTATCATGGCCGTAAGCATTCCGGCCAGAGCGCCTATAGCCATATCGCACAGCAGTGCCAGGGTAATGGAAAATGTACCCGACAGCGCTGAGAAGATTGCAAAGGCCATCAGGGCATAGACAATACCAGCGAGCGCCCCGTATACCCATGCGCGGTTTTTACACTTTTTTGTTATTACGAATGAGGCAAGCGCGGCGCCCAGAACCTTTATAACCGATGTTACCACCGCTATGCTGCCGTCGTCCAGCCACGACTGTTGCAGCGCGACCGCAAAAAGCACTATCAGCGCTATGCTTAGCACAGAGGCTATAAGGCCAGCCTTTATCAGCTGGGGTATTATGTTGCAGCCGGTTTCGTTGGAGGATTTTGTGCCTCTCATATATCATACGCTCCCTGTCCCTTTTGGGATATGCTTATGCTGGAAGCGCCGGCTATATTCCGGATTTTTATGCTGTAATAAGCTAAAGCCGAGGGATTATTGCCCTTGATACAGCCGCTGGATTACCTCATTGAGCTTTGCGAGCTGCTGACCGGACAGCATGGGGGAAACCGTATTCAAAAAGTTTTGCATATCGGCGTCGTTGATTTGCCCGGACTGCCTTGCGTTCATCAACTCGCCTATCAGCTCGTCTGGCGTGTTGTCGGAATAGCGGTTGATTACATCGGTAATGTCCTGGATGTCCTGGCTGCCAACGCCAGGCTGCTGCGTAACGGGATTATTTTTATTACCCATGTTTTTAAGACTGCGTTTCATAAAAATCACCTCTTTGACAATAATATGCTCGTATATCTCCGCGCTGTGCGAACTTATCAAAAAATGCCGCATATAATAAAGCATAACATTACATCGTGCTCAGCACGGACAGGAGACTACAATGCAGAGGATGGCACCTAACAGCGTACCGGCTTCAAAGCCTATGCCAGTCAAACCCGATATAATCGAAGAGGCTTCACCTGCTCTTCTTATGGCCAGAAGGATACGTTCAGAACAGGGCGTGGAACAGCTGAAACGGTTCCTGAACTCAATGGAGCCATTTGTGGCGCCTGCCGAGAGGATGAAAATAGCCGAGTCAATGGGGGTACGGCTGAATCCCTCAGGCCCAAAGGCTGAACCCCAGGCGGCAAAGCCATCTCCAGGGGCAGGAATGCCCAATATTCCCAGCACTCCGGCGACGGGGCAAAGTCAGGGCAATCCAATGTCCCTTCTCAGCTCGATGCTTGGCCAAAAAGGGATGGGAGCGGCAAACGGAGGCGGGCTTGACCCCATGATGCTGATGCAGATGATGAACGGGATGAAGCGCGGAAAATAGCATCCATTATATATAGTGATATCCTCCAGAAAGAATCATGCCCGGCGCGCCGGCCGGGCATGATTCTTGTTTTAATGCGTAATGCTTGTGAATTTGGCGGGAAGCGTATATAATCAAATGTGAAAAGTATTGGAGGATAATATGTATTACGATGCAGAACATTGCAGCGAGATTTTACGGCTGCTTAGCGAGGCGCATCCGGACGCGGCGCCGGAGCTAAGATTCAAGAACCCGTTTGAATTGCTGATTGCCACGATTTTAAGCGCCCAGTGTACGGACAAGCAGGTCAACAGGTGCACGGAGGCGTTGTTCAGAGACTATCCCGACGCAAAGAGCATGGCAGGACTGACGCCGGATGAGTTGAGCCAATATATAAGGCCATGCGGATTTTTCAACACAAAGGGGAAGAATATACTTGCCACCTGCAATATGCTGATTTCAGAATATGGCGGCGAAGTTCCCCAAACAATGGATGAACTGGTATCTCTTCCGGGAGTTGGCAGAAAGACCGCCAACGTGGTGCTGTCAAACGCCTTTGAAAAGCCGGCCATAGCTGTTGATACGCATGTGGCAAGGGTCAGTAACAGGCTGGGGCTTGCCGATTCAAACGATGTGCTCAAGATAGAGAAACAGCTTATGGAAAACATACCGGAGGATAAGTGGTCGATAGCGCATCATTGGCTTATATTTCATGGAAGGCGCGTATGCTCGTCAAAAAAGCCAAAATGCGGCGAATGCACGCTTAAAAGTGTTTGCAGGCACTATGCGGAAGGAACGGAGGTGCGGGCGGAAGCGGCCGGCGAGCCGAGCGCCCTGTAAAGATGCAGTTTGTAGATAAAGCCAAAATTATAATTAAGTCCGGCGACGGCGGCGACGGATGCGCGTCGTTTCACCGCGAAAAGTATGTGCAGCGCGGGGGACCGGACGGCGGCGACGGCGGAAGCGGAGGAAGCGTAATATTTGAGGCCGACGAGGGAATGAACACCCTTCTTGATTTTAAGTTTATGCGCCATTACCGCGCGCAAAAGGGGGAAAATGGCAGATCCCAGCTCCAGCGCGGGAAAAACGGCGAGGATCTGATTATAAGGGTGCCTGTAGGCACGCTTGTGCGCGATGTGGAGAGCGGAAAGATAATCGCCGACATGAACAGGCCAAAAAGGAGACGCGAAGTCCTTAAAGGGGGAAGAGGCGGCAAGGGCAACGCCAGGTTCGCAACGCCTACCAGGCAGGCTCCAAGATTTGCGCAGCCAGGTATAAAAACGCTTGACAGGGAGGTTGAGCTTGAGCTAAAGACGATTGCCGACGTAGGCCTCATAGGGCTTCCAAACGTGGGGAAGTCGACCATATTATCGGTGCTTACAAGTGCAAAGCCTAAGATCGCAAACTATCATTTTACAACCCTAACGCCAAACCTTGGCGTAGTTAAGCGCTACGACCGTACGTTCGTGCTAGCGGATATCCCGGGGCTCATTGAGGGCGCGGCGGAAGGCGCGGGGTTGGGCCATGATTTTTTAAGACATATAGAGAGAACCAGAATGCTGGTGCATGTCCTTGATATTTCCGGCTCCGAGGACAGGAACCCGGTTGAGGACTATTACAGAATAAATGATGAATTAAAGCGGTACAGCGAGCGCCTGTATGAGCTGCCGCAGATTGTGGCGGCAAACAAGATGGATATAACCGGCGCTGACGTTTACCTGGAGCTGCTTAGGGAGGAGCTTGAGGATAGGGATGTCGAGGTTTTTCCCGTATCCGCCGCCACGGGGCAGGGTTTTGAACCGCTGCTGGACGAGATTGTAAAAACGCTTGATAAGCTTCCAAAGACTTACGAGTTTGAAGAAGAAGAGATAGCCGTTGCCGACCGGTATGAAAAGGGCTTTAAAATCAGCAGGGACGGGGACGTCTATGTTGTAGAGGGCGGGACAGTAGAATATATACTTGACACCACAAATGCCGACGATGAGGAATCAATGAGGCGTTTTCAGCAATATCTCATACGAGAGGGTATAATCAATGCCCTGAGGGAAGCTGGGGCCGGAGAAGACAGCACGGTGCGAATGGGCGAGTGGGAATTTGATTTTGTAGAATAGGGGTATGGCAATATGAAGATTACGAGCAAGGAAAGAGCACGCCTCCGGGCTATGGCGAATGGTATGCAGCCCGTATTCCAAATAGGGAAAGGGGGGCTTACCCCTGTTATAACTGACGAGTTGGACAGCGTATTGGAAGCGCGGGAGCTGATAAAGATATCCGTACTTGAAACCTGCGCTCAGCAAGCGCGGGAGCTGTGCGAAACACTCTCCGAGAGGCTGCGAGCCGAGCCGGTGCAGTGTATCGGACGCAAATTCGTAATTTACAGGCGGTCAAGGGAGGGAAAACATATCGAACTTGACTAGCCCAGCGATAACAGGAATAAGGACCTGCGCTGATGTGACTGCGCCGGCCCTTTTATTATTCTATGCGAGTTTAACCCGCGGGAGCGTTTTCGTCGCCTTTTAAGGCCAGCGCGTGGTCCGTCCACCACGACAGGCCGGCGAAGGTTATGCATATGCCGGCCATAAGCCTGTAATACAGGGCAAAACGGGTGGTAAAGGATAATGCTATAAGCCCCAGCGCTATCAAAAGATAATTCCTTGCCCTTGCCGAGGTAAATACGACCATTTTTTTCTTTCTTCTGTTCCGTTTCTCTTCAACTATACCATCTATTAGAGACGCCTCAAGCGTTTCCGCGTCAACGTACAGGCCAAGTTCGTCAGCATATTCCAAAATGTCGTCCGGGCCGTGCAGGCTAATATCAACGTCGCTGAACCGCCCTGCCATCCTTACCGCGCTATCGGTTGCGCTTGTAGCATAGAAGACGTGTATAGCTTCAGCCTGTTTTTGCTTTGCCATTCTATACGCGCGAAGCACGTCGTCGGGATCAAGGGGGGCGGCCTTTTGCACGGCAAAGAGCAATCCTTCGCCTTCGGTCCGTTCAAAGCAAAACCTGGCTATGCGGGAGAATTCGCCCCTGTCCAATACGAGCAGCGTCTGAAGGGCATGCTCGCGCTTAAGCCGGACGCGCTCCTTTTTTATAAATCTATCGAGGCGTATGCTCTTTATCAGCTCAATAGCCACACAACACATGAGCGTTACGATAACCGACAGCGCCACGGACAGCCCGCTGGGCGTACCGTTCGATTTAAACCACAGGTATAAGGCTGCGAATATAATCAGCCTGAGTACTATAAAGTCCAGCGCGCGTGCAAAAACCGTACGGTTTTTATATAGCCTGTTCTTATAATAACGTTTTAAAAGAATACGGTTGTTCATATCATCACCCCATAGGATATAATTCCCATTTAAGGCGATATTATGCATAAGCGGCTAATTGACAGTTGGACAGTTTGACGTTAAAAAGCATAGTCAACTGAAACGCTACCTTCGCGCGCGTTATGCATAAACGGCTTGACAGTATTCTTGTGATAGGGGTTTCCCTGGTATGCCTCAAGCGCGTCCAGGTCGTCTAAAACCACTTCCAGTACTAAATCATATGAGCGTTCGGAATGGATGATATCAACGCCAACGTTAATGCTTCGTATCATTGGAACCCTTCCCTCCATGGACAAAAGAATCTGCCGCGCTTTTTCAGCCGCTGGTTTGCTGCTGTCCTTAAGTTTATAGCATACAATGTGCTTAATCATATTGTATCCTCCTGCGTAATCTACTTTAATGCAAAAAGCAAGAACAGCATAGCAGTAAATAGGGCTGGTTCGCAAGTGTTTTCACAAATATCCGCAATATCTAAAATGTGTAGGATTGTCAAACATATCGGAGAGGATGAGCGGCAAGAAAATCATGGGGGGAGAGCCAGGAAAGAGGTCTTATCGGTCGGTTGTTTGAACGGTTTTGGCGAGGGAATAGAAGCGGTGGGCGCTGTAAAGGCGTTTCTGATCCTCACGGCGGCTGTGTTCGGCCTTGCCGTTGCGCCTGGGGGTATAGGGGCGCATAAGCTTGTGGCGGATGCCGGGCCTGGCGGCGGCTTCAAAAAGAGTGGATAAGTCCCGCTTGGAGTTTGGAAAAGCGGTGGGTGAACTCAAAGCCATTGTCAGTCTGCACACATTCAATCTTTACGCCGCCACGTCCGAACCATGAAGCCGCCTTTCGCAGGAAGTCGGCCGAGGAATAGGCGCTCTGCCCCGGATAGGCGCAAAGGAAACGCGGACGGCTGTATTCGCCGATGGCAGTGTATTGGGACAGGCGCAGCTTAGGGGCGGTGATACAGCTTCTCAGCACCACCTTAACGTCGATCTGAACCCGTCGACCAGGGTACTGCATTTTCTCATAGGCCTTGGGCTTGTAAGGCTCTTGCGCGGACTTCGGCAGCACGCCTGGCTTTCCCATGACACGGAACAAGCTCTCCGGACGGCGGGTATACCCGCGCTTTGTGAGCCTGTGCCATAGCTCTGGCAGGCCAAGTTCCGGATTCCTGCGGCGCATGTCCCGAATCAGCTTTAACCCTGCTTCGGTATGCTGGTTCGGATGGGAATGCGGCCGTCTGTAGAGTTTCTCCAGCGATTCGATGCTTCCGTCATATCTGGGCAGCCAGAAATAGATGCACGAACGGTTATACTTCCGTGAGGCTCTGGCTATCCCATATTTCTGAGCGTATCACATTAGGGATTGCCTGTACTTCATGTTCTGTGTTACAATCTTCATGAGAGATTTGCACTTCCTTTCGATATTTGCCGCTCCTCAGCCTTGCAATAACCGGTTTGTGCGAATCCTTCTTCCCTTTTTCTCCTTCCCTGTTGTCCAATATGTATTGTAACCCTACATAAGAGTCCTAACGTGACTTGATAAATCCGGCGTTGCTTTTAGTTTATATATTTTTCAAACTCCTCTTTACATAATTACGCTGGACTTAACGCCAGAGTCATTTTATAATTTGGTTGTTATCAGTAAAGGCAGGAGGAATTATGGGAAATATTATTGAAGTAAGCGAACTAGAAAAGAGCTATGGCAGCGTTAGGGCGGTAAGAGGCATCGACTTTTCTGTGGATAGGGGCACGTTGTTCGCCTTTCTCGGACCCAATGGCGCTGGAAAGTCTACCACAATCGATATGGTCTGTACGCTGCTTGCCCCTGACTCAGGAAAAGTCGTTATTGACGGCTGCATACTTGGCAAGGACGACGCGGCCATCAGGCGGACAATCGGCGTTGTGTTTCAGGATCATGTCCTGGATCCGCTCCTTACCGTGCGGGAAAATCTGCTAACAAGAGCGCGCTTTTATGGAATAGCAGGGAGCGCAGCGAAGGAGGCCGCGAACGCAGCCGCCGAGGCGGCGGGAGCCGCGGAATTCGCGGACCGGAGGTATGGAAAGCTTTCTGGAGGCCAAAAGCGCCGCGCCGATATCGCCCGGGCGCTCGTCAACACGCCGAAAATCCTGTTCTTAGACGAGCCTACCACTGGCCTTGATCCAAAGACCAAGGGGGACGTGTGGCGCACCATAACGGAGCTGCAGCGTGAGACTGGAATGACCGTATTCCTTACTACTCACTATATGGAAGAAGCCGCAGCCGCCGATTATATTACTATAATCGATAACGGTGAAATAGCCGTCCACGGCACCCCGTATGAGCTTGAGGAACGCTACAGCACGGATACAATGCGCCTTAAGCCAAAGGACAGGGAAGGTTTAATCTCATACTTTCAATCCCACGGTATCGAGTGCAAGGAAAAAAATGGCATAATCTCCCTGGATATAGACGATTCATTGACGGCCATTCCGATGCTGGATTCCATTGCCGCCATGATAGAAGGTTTTGAAGTCGTCCATGGGACTATGGAGGACGTTTTCATTCGAGTAACCGGCAAGGAGGCTGAAGACCATGCTTAATCTTATGCAAAGAAACCTTAAGATGTTTTTCCGGCAGAAATCAGCCGTGTTCTTCTCCCTGCTCGGGGTTATCATTATAATAGCGCTTTATCTGCTGTTTTTAGGAGACGTATGGCGCTCAAACTTTGGCGATATACCAGGAGTCGGCTTCCTCATGGACAGCTGGATAATGGCTGGAACGCTTGCGGTTACGGCTATTACAACAACGATGGGCGCGTTTGGGTCAATGGTAAACGATATTGAAACCGGAGTGATAAGGGACTTTAAATCAGCGCCGCTTAAACGCTATCAGATAGCCGGCGGGTACCTGGCTTCGGCTTACGTGATAGGGCTTATAATGAGCTTGGCTACTTTAATACTAGCGGAGGCCTATATACTGATAGGCGGCGGCGAACTCCTTCCCTTTGACGCCATGATTAAGGTTCTGGGCGTGCTTCTTATTTCCGTTATGGCGTCAAGCTCCATGACGTTTTTTCTGGTCAGCTTTTTCACCAACAACAACGCCTTTGGCACTGCCTGCACCGTTATAGGTACGATGATAGGTTTTCTTACAGGGGTTTATCTTCCTATAGGGACGCTTCCGTCGGCTATGCAATGGGTGATAAAGCTGTTTCCGGTTTCCCATTCGGCAGCGCTCCTTAGGCAGGTATTCCTTGAGGCGCCCATTCAGCAGAGCTTTCCCGGAGCGCCCGCGGCAGCGGTTTCGGAATTTAACGAGCTTATGGGAGTTACGTTAAGCTATGGAGACTA